>Ga0224559_1000198_pt1 | contig 41233 bp, 24 predicted proteins | sample 714S33034metaG_FD_180676 | JGI IMG/M metagenome (GOLD analysis project Ga0224559, IMG submission 180676) | Peat soil microbial communities from Stordalen Mire, Sweden - 717 S3 30-34 | ecosystem: Environmental > Terrestrial > Soil > Wetlands > Peat | place: Sweden: Norrbotten County, Stordalen... | reverse complement strand
CAATGTTCTTCCGCTCAAGGAGCGCATGAAGATTCCGCGCACACCCATGCCGGAACTCGACGCTCAAGTCCGCAGCCGCAACTTTGAAGAAGTGAATCTGGGCCTCAATGCCGCCGGCGCGCTGACCGAGGCCACGCGCTGCATCGCCTGTGCCAAGCCCGGCTGTGTTGTCGATTGTCCGGTCGGTGTAAAGATCAAGGAAGTCGTTGCCCTGATCTATGCGGGCGACTATCTTGCCGCGGCCGCCAAGCTGCGCGAGGACAATGCCCTGCCCGCCGTTACGGGGCGAGTTTGTCCGCAGGAGAATCAATGCGAAGGCGGATGCGTTCTCGGCAAAAAAGGCGCGCCCGTTGCCATCGGCAACCTGGAGCGCTTTGTCGCCGACTACGAGCGCGAGAGCGGACTGCTTGGATTGCCTTCCATCGCTCCCTCCACCGGCAAGAGCGTGGCCATCGTCGGCAGCGGCCCCGCCGGCCTTAGCGCCGCCGGCGACCTGGTGCAGAAAGGCCATCGCGTCCGCGTATTTGAAGCCTTGCACGAACTCGGCGGCGTGCTCATCTACGGCATTCCCGAGTTCCGCCTGCCCAAGTCGATCGTCAAGACCGAAGTGGACAATTTGCGCAAGATGGGCGTCGAATTCGAGACCAATGTCGTCGTCGGCAAGAGCGTAACTATCGACGAGCTGATGGGCAACGAACACTACGATGCAGTCTTCGTCGCCACCGGCGCTGGTTTGCCGCGCTTTCTCGGCATTCCTGGCGAGCACTTCAACGGCGTGTATTCGGCCAATGAATTCCTCACCCGCGTGAACCTGATGCGCGCCTACAACGCTGCCGATTACGACGAGCCGGTCTACGACTGCCGCGATCGCGACGTGATCGTGGTCGGCGGCGGCAACACCGCCATGGACGCGGTGCGCACTTCGCGCCGTCTCGGCGCACGCTCGGCAACGCTGGTCTATCGCCGGTCAGAAGCGGAGATGCCCGCACGCATCGAAGAGGTCAAGCACGCGCGTCAGGAAGGCATCGAGTTCCGCATGTTGACCAACCCCATCGAGTTCATCGGCGACCAGAAAGGCTGGCTCACCGGCGCGCGCTGCATGAAGATGGAACTTGGCGAACCCGACCAGAGCGGTCGCCGCAGCCCTGTCGAAATTAAAGGCTCCGAATACATTCTGCCTTGCAACGTGGCTATCATCGGCGTCGGAACCACCGCCAATCCCCTCATCCAGAGCACCACGCCGGACCTGAAGACCACCTCGCGCAATTACATCGTTGCCGATCCCACAACCACTCGCACTTCCAAGCGCGGCGTCTTTGCCGGAGGCGATATCGTCACTGGCGGCGCCACCGTGATTCTGGCCATGGGCGCCGGCCGCAAAGCCGCCGCCGCGATCCACGACTACCTAACCACCGGTGTGTGGGACAGTGTGGTTTCTAGCTATTAGCTTTTAGCTCTTAGCTCATAACTTCTAGCTTCTGGCTCTTCCTGTTTTCCATTTTATTGTCTGTTCGCCGCGTGCTTCCACACTCGAAGCTAGAAGCTAAAGGCTAAAAGCTAGAATCTGCTTTCAAAAAAAATGGGCGGCAAAGGTCGCCCCTTGCCGCCGCCCGTCCCTGGGTTGTCTTGAAGGTATTTCAGTGCTTCGTGTTGCTCAAACCCTACGGACTGATCACTGACCACTGATCACTCACGTCTACTGCAGAAGCTTGGTTACTTCCTGCTGCACACTGTTGGCCTGCGCCAACGCAGCAATACCGGTCTGACTGAGAATCTCGTACTTCGACATGTTCGACGTCGCCGATGCATAGTCGGTGGCCTGGATCGCGTTCTGCGCCGAGACTACGTTCTCCTGCTGCGCGGTCATCACCTGGCTCACCGAGTTCAGCGTGTTGATCTGCGCGCCGATGTACCCGTCCTGCGCTGCTACGTCCATGACGGCTGCATTCAGCTCGTTGAGCGCCGTCTCCGCATCGGTCTGGTTTGACAGGTCGGTCGCACTCAGCGACTGCCCCGCGCCATCCGAGTAGCTCATCGTCGCCACCCCGCTCGACCCGCCAGTGCTAGCAACAAAGTTGGCGTAAGCAGCGCTTGCCCCGAGAGGCGCGCTCTGGGTGCTCGCGTCGTAAAGCGAGGTAGGATACGACGAGTTGCTGAACCCAGTGTTGTAGTGACCCGCCGATGTATAGCTCAGGCCCTCGCCTTGCGTGGTGTCGGCAAGGTTGGATGAGACAGCGGAAATGTTCCCCGGAGTGCCGTAGGTGGTCGATGTCAGCATTACGTCGCCGGATACAAGATCGAAGCTGGCCGTGACCCCGTAAGATCCAGCGTCGATCTGCCGCACCAACTCCGAGACAGTCTCTGAAGGGACATTCGTGCTGATCGTTGTCGGAGTTACGCTCGAACCCATCGTGAAGCTGATGGTGCCGTTGGAAAGCGTATCGCTTTCGCTTCTGAACGAACCCAGCGTTGCGGACGACGGCAAGAATCCCATCGTATCGTTCAGGCTGCTGGTCCCGACAATGGCCGTGTTGATATTGCTGGACATCGTCAGCGTCAGCCCCGTTCCGACCGGTGTGGCGTCAATCCCCAGCCTGGTGTCGCGCGTGATCGCCGTCGCCAGCGCCTGCAATATTTCGTCGCTTGAGCCAGCGCCCACGGCGATTGTACCGCCAACCCCGTTGCCGCCTGGAGTTGAAGTCCCGCCCATCGTGAACACTTCAGTCCCACCGGTACCCGTCAGCGTGATGTTCCCCGTGATCACATCCGTCGGCTGCGCCGTTGCCAACGCTCCCGGTAGAATCACCGACGCGTTCGAGACCGATGGAAGGATTCCCGCATGTCCCGCCGTTCCCGCGCCGCCGGCAAAGTTCTCAACCCCCGCGTCCTGCAAAGTCGGCGTACCAGACACCGTGATGGTGGTGTCGGCATTGCTCGACTGCAGTTGCAAAGCGCCGTTGACCACCAAGGCGTTGAGCCCGAGACTGCTCTGACCGATTGCTGTAGCCAGGGCTCCGAGCGTCTCCCCCGTGGTGGTGATGTTAGTGGCAGTATTGCCAACAGAGGATAGGCCCATGGTGAAGGTAACGTTGCCGCCAGCGCCGCCGCCGTTGTTCAGGACGATGGAGCCGGCGAGATTCTCCCCGTTGATGGTTTCACCCGTGCCGACGATGGCCGAGGCATAAGTGGGAGTTGTGGCAGCCAACCCCGGAGCCGGAGTGATCGCTTGCGCGCTATAAGCATCGAACAATGCGCTGGTGTTTACGTTGGCGTTGATCGTGCTGGCCGGATCGGTCGATGTCACCACCAGGCCGTTTCCGTTCATGGCCACGGTTGCGCCCAAGTCCAGAGTGGTTATTGCCGTAACACCCGTGAGAAGCTGGTTGGATGCGTCGTCGATCGCCTGTGCCAGCGCGCCCAGCGTGGTGCCGTTGACGGTTACGTTGGCGGTCCCAAGTCCGGCCTCGGCCGCCCCCCCCATGGTGAAGGTGGTCTTGACGCCGTGGGCGCCGTTCTGAAGAACCACGTCGCCCGTAACCGTATCGCTGGCCAGGTTCTTCGTCCCGGTGCCAAAAAGTACCTGGGCCGGCACGGCAACCGGAACTCCCTGCGTTCCCTGCACCGGCGTCTCGGCGAATGATGCCGTCAAGCCCGTCGTAACTAAGCCGAAGGTGAGGTTATTCACTGTTTTCGACTGCACGAAGATGCCGCCTGTCGCGGGATCGGCAGCCGCTGTCAGCCCCAGCGATGCGCCGCCCGCCACGAATCCGGCGCCGCCTTCGGTGCTGATTGCTGTGATCAGGCTGGCGAGAGTGCCGCTGTTGATGTTGATCGTGCTGTTAGTGACCGAGGTTACGTTGGCGGCCACCGAGTTCATCACAAATGTATCCGTCACCAGGCCGCTGGTAATCACCACAGAGCCGCTAAGAGTGGGGGGAAGCGCAACGTTGATCATTCCGCCGTCGTTCAACGCCACCTCGGCGGACGCAAACTGCGTTGCGCTTCCCGACACGGGATTGGTGGCGCCGATGGTGGAAGATTGAGTCAGGTTGGTTGTGTTTACGGCAATCTGCGTACCCAGCTCGGCGGTCGCGAAATTCAATCCCGTGCCGATTAGGTTCAACGAAGCCGTCAGGCCCAGAGCAGTCGCAGCAAGCGAGTTTCCATTGATTGCGTTCTCCAACCCGGCCAGGGTGCTGTTGCCGTTGCTGAGGTAGAAGCTGGTCGCGTTGTCGGTCCCAACTCCGTTGTTCATGAAGAACGTGACGTTGCCCGAAGCCCCGTTCGAGAGGATGATGCTGCCGCCGAGCGAATCGCCGGCTGTGGCAATTGGATCGTGGTTTGCGTCTTGGACGACACTGGTTGCAAATGCCGCGTTCAGGCTGTCCCCTCCAGGCGTGGCCGCCTTTGCGGCGACAGGCGCGCCTGGGGCCACCGCCGGCGTATCCACCAGGCTGCTGACTGTGTTGAGCGTCGCGCCCACGTTGCTGGAGGTCAACACGATCTGGCCCGCGACGTTGACCACGGCGCTGCTGATTCCAGCCGCGGTGCCGCCGGTTCCCGCTGTTTGCATGACTCCGAGAAGGGCTCCGAGCGTGTTGTTGCCGGCGCCGGTGAAATACATGTGATCCTGGCCAAGATTGTCGTTGGCTATGTTGCCACCGACTATGAACGTGATCGGTGTCCCCGGCGTGTTGGCCGTGCTGTTAGTAACCACGATGCTGCTGGTCGCGGACAGTATATCCGCTGCGTTGTAGCCGTTGCCGCCAGCCATGGACAGCGTGGTGGTTCCAGACGAACCGGGGTTGGCCGGCTCTCCAACTTGACTGCTTTGCATGGTGAGGATAGGAGTTGCCGTCAAGGTTCCGCTTCCCACCTCCAGTATCGTGGTCCCGGTTGCGACGGACGTCATCGAGATGCCCGACGCGCTCACACTCGTGGTCGCCCCGAGAGCGGCGCCCACGGCCGCCGCAAGACCGGTGAGGTTGCTGTTGGCGGCGGCCAGATAAATGTTGCTTCCTCCGGAAATGGCGACCGACCCCGCGGACGCGTTCATCGTGAACGTCACATTTCCGCTGCCGTTCGAGAGCACGATGCTGCCGCTCAGCGCAGCTCCGGCAGCGTTCGTTCCGGCGATGCCCAATGTGGCTGTCGCTTGCGTTCCGGCTGTCCCGGCGGTGCCGTTCGTTCCCGAAGCGAAACTCAAACTGACTGGATCGCTTGCCACTGTGACCGTCGCGGCCACGATCGACGGCACATAGCTGCCCACCGTGGGGGTCACCGACAATGGCCCCTCGTTGGGATTTGCATCGGTCAGCGACAAGCTCGACGTACCCGCATTTGTGGTGATCACCGTGGCCACAACCTGCGTTCGAGTTGTGTTGGCGTTGGCCGCTGAAGCTAGATTGATTGCGTTGGCCAGGTCTGCGAGCGATCCGATGTCTGGAGTCACCGCCACTGAAATCGCGGTTGCGGCGCCTGCCTGAATCGACACCGTCTGCCCCTGCGTCAACAGTCCGCCCACCGTGGTCCCGGTCAGGTTCAATGTCCCGCTGGTAGAGTCTTCGCTCGGGTCAACGCCCACCGAAACCAGGCCGCCGGAGATCTGAATCCCGGTCTGCGTTCCGCCCCCGGCAACTCCGGACTGCGTCTGTGTCGCAAAGCTCGCGCTCAGGCCCAGCCCCGCGTTGTTGATGGCGGCGATCATGCCGTTCACAGTGTTGGGGTAGGTCGTCAGGCCGCCGACGGAGATACTTGTGGTTGCGCTGGTCTCCGTGCCGTTCGCGCCTTTTACCATATAGTTGACTTCGATCGTCGTTGTGCCGCCGGTGTTCAGCGCGTCGGTGGATTGCGCATTCTGGCTTCCATTCGATAGGTTGATGAACACATTGTTCTGGCCGTCGCTGTAGGCCATCACGCCGCCGGTGTCGCCCACCGAGGACTCCGACAGCGTGCGAATATACAAGTCGTCGATCGATGAGCCCGCCGTCGACGAGTCGCCCGTATAAACTGCAACTTGGGTGCCGCTGAACACCCGCTGCTGGTTGTAGGTGGACGTTTGGCCGATGTTATTCACTTCGGCCAATATCGACTGGTACTCCTGGTTCGCAGCGCTCTCCTGAGTGCTGTTGAGGGTGCCGTTCGAGGCTTCGGTAGCCAGCGTAATGGCGCGGTTAAGCAGGTTCGTCACTTGCGAGAGAGCGCCATCCGCCACATCCAGAAGACCGACGCCTTCCGTCGCGTTGGTCACTGACTGCTTCAACGCCGACGAGTTAGCCTGCAGACCGTTTACCAGCGAAAGCCCGGCGGCGTCATCCGCTCCGGAGTTGATCTTCGACCCCGACGACAACTGCCGCAGAACCGTCTGCAGGCTGTTGTTCGTGTTGTTCAGGTTGTTCTCTGCGTAGATTGCCGAAAGATTGTTCAATACACCGAGGGCCATGGGACCAGCTCCTTCTTGAATACGTTCCAACGCCCTGTGCCCGCGGATTATTCATCTGTCCGCCAGGGCATCCGGCACGTCCGGATGAACGTTCCTGCATCCACCCAGTTCATCGGTGCTCTCAAGAATAACTTTAGTCATAAACTTCACAAGCCTTCCCGGAACTTCTGTCGAACTTCAATTCACTTTGTCCAGCTTCGGTTCACTTCATGTTCCAATTCGCTGCATTGACTGTCCTAATCCGCTTCATTCGTTGTCCCAATCCGCTCCACCGATCTGTCTCGATTCGATCCGCCGCCAAGAACAAAACGGCGGCAAGAGGGTAGCCTCTTGCCGCCAACGGCCTTGACGACCGCATTTGCTCTCAACTAATAAAACCTCTGCTCCAAGCCCTTCTTACTGCTGAGCTCCGCCTTGAGAAGCACCAGTCTCATCCGAACCGGCGCCGCCATCCATCGTCTGCGGTCCCGGAGCTGCCGGAGCCGCACCCGAAGCCGGAGCCGCATCCTGAGTCGGAGCCGCGCCCGCCGGAGGAGGCGGTCCCTGGCGATGCTTGAACTGTGCGCCCGGTCCCTGCTCACCTGGCCCCGGGCCGCCCTGTCTCCAGCCTTGGCGTCCCTCCCCGTCTGGTCCGCCGCGACCCTCGCCGTCCCGTCCGAAGCCGCCACGGCCTTCCTGACCATGGTGCTCACGGTCGGCCTGCAGTTGCTTCCACTGCTCAGGCGTCAGTTTGCCGCGAATCGCCAGAAGGAAGCGCGCATTCGCTTTTTCCAACTCCGCCCGGGCCTGCGCCACTCTGTCGATCCCGGCCAGAATCTGCGCCTCATTCGGCTGGTCTGCCTTGATCAGCGGCTCCAAAAACAACTCCGCCTTTTCCAGGCTGGCGCGCAGATCGACCAGCTTCTCCCGATGCGTCAGAAGAATATCGTCCATCGACTTCCGCTGCGCATCGGTCAGCTTCAACTCCGCCACCATTCTCGGATTGTTCCACCAGCGCCCATGGTCGCCCCTCGCACCGAACGCGCTCTCAAAGGGGGGTCGATGATCGCTAAATCCCCCGCCAATGCCGGGGCCGCCGCCGGGTCCTTGCGCGCCCGCCGCTATACCCGCCAGCATTACTCCCGCAATTGCCAATCCCAACCGCAACGTCATTCCAACCTTCATTGAACCTTCCTCCATGCCTTGCAGAATCTCGTATTTCTGTTTCCCGATTTCGCTCCGTCTTCTCACTTCGCCTCATCGTCCATCAACTGCGCCAGAGGCTCCATGGCGCTCGGTACTTGGCGCGATACATCGCTGTCCACCTTGGCCAGCAGATCCTCTTCTTCCTTCGCCTGCTGCTCGCGAAGCACCTTCTGCTGCTCGGCCAACCGGGCCGCCGCAATCCGCGCATGCTCAATCTTCCGATGACGCTCGAACATCCCGCCGGAAACACCGCCCGCCATCAGCACGCCCGCCAGAGCCCATCCCACCGCCAACCGCCAGCTCCTGTGCCGCACAATCTGCGCCTTCGTCCGGGGCCGGCTGTAGGCCGCATCGCTCCACGCATGAACGCTCATCCTGAAGTTCTTCAGCGCCTCTTCCAACGCCGGATCTTGAATCGCCGGATCTTGCGGCTCGCCCTCAAGCGGCTCCGTCACAGCTCGCGCCTCTTCCGGCGTGCCCGCCAATCTCTCCATCCAACTCATCGTTTACCCCCAAGCTCGGCGCGCACACGGCCCACAGCCCGCGAAAGATGCGCCTTCACAGTACCCTCACTCAACCCGGTAGCCTGCGCAATCTCGCTCAACTCCCGCTCTTCAACGAACCGCAGCAGAAACACCGTCCGCTGCCGTTCGCTCAGTCCCTTCACCGATTCCCAAACGCGCTTCACTTGCTCACGCGCCAATAACTGCGTCTCCGCCGAACTTTCCCCGCTCGGCAGCCACTCGCTGGCCTCGTCCAAATCCACCGAGTTGGTCTGCGTGCGCCGCCAGAACTGCATCCGGCGGTTCCGCCAGTGATCCTTTTGCAGGTTGATCGCGATACGCATCAACCACGTCATCGCGCTTGAATCCCCGCGAAACCTGCTCCAATTCCGGTGCGCCTTCAGAAAACACTCCTGAGTCAGCGTCTCCGCTAGGTCCACATCCCGCGTCGAAGCCAGCAGAAACCTGAAGATCTGCGGCCGGTGACGCTCAACAACACACGTAAAGTCTTCAGCGGCAATATCCTCCGCCGTCGCCATGGCCAACGGTTTCAATGCCATGCCTGATGCCATCACTCTGGTAGACGCCCCCTTCGTGCGCAAGTTTACAGCCGCGGCGACAATTCTGCTTCCCATAAGAATCCGGAATCCCATCGTTGCCGCGTGTTTGGCGGCATTTAGCCCCTAGGCGTTGTGCATGAACATCTGCTTCATGGATGGTGACATTTTTTCGTGTCAGGGCACGACTTCAGTCGTGCCCTGACACAATGCCACGCTGTTGAAGCACTTACTCGTGCAGACTGCCTTGGGGAACCCCCTTCAAATCGACCCACTGCAAGCGCCCGCGCAAGCTGCTCCGCAAGGCTGCAAAACCCCTCAATAGACGAGCGCCGTTGAAGCTCGAAATCGATTCCGGCCGTCTATCTCTGCGTAGTACCATACGCCGTAGACAGTTTGTTGCGCGATCAACCGCTTCATTATTCGGGGAACTCAACGATTCGTGGGACTCAAGGGTGGACCGGTCCTTACCATCTGACCGGCCCTGGCGGCGAAAGGGAACGATGAAGCAATCCATCCGGTACCTGGGAATTCTGGCGTGTCTCGCCGCTCCCGCAGCCGTGGGGCAAAGCTCGCCTCAACGCGAGCTGTCTGTAGTCGTGGTCAACGCCCACGCCGACCCTTCCCAGCCGGTGCCGGGCGTGCGCGTCTCGCTGAGCTTTGTGGCCGCCTCGGAAAAAGTAGTCGACGCCCGCGATGCCACCAATCGCTCCGGCCAGGCCCTGCTGCTGGTCTCTCCTGAAGCTGCCCAACGCGACGATCTGCGCCTGGAAATCGGCGGAGTCGGCGATCTGGTCATCTTCCAACCCGCGGACGGACAACTGTCGGGACTTCCCGCGAATGTGACAGTCCTCCTGCTTCCCAAAGGGTCCGTTCTCCTGCTCGGTCCACCACAAATCGAGGCGATGCTGCAACGCCTCTCGATTCAGAATCGCGCCAAGAACCAGGAGATCCGAGCCCTGAAGGCAGAGCTTGCCGCGGCTCAGAGCCAGAAGCCCGACGACCTAACGGCGGCCATGGCGGAGTGGGCCAAGGCCAACGGGTTCGATGCCGCGGATGTCGACAAAGAGGTGCGGCAATGGGCTGAAAACATCCAAAAACGCAAAGATCGGGCCACTGCAAACGAGAAAGCCCTCGCCGAATTGGCGCTCAAGCACTACGGCGTTGCCGCTCAACTGTTCGACCAGGCCGCCGACGATATCGGCCAGTCAATGGACGAGGAAGAGAAGCACTTTCTCGAAGAACGCCGCAAGCAGTTGCGCGAAGTCGTCGACAGGAAGTTCCAAAGCGCAAATACTTATCAACTGAACCTTCAATTCCATCAGGCGACGCAGGCCCTTACGCAGGCCCGCGATCGCGCCGCGGCCGAGCATAGCCGGTATCCCGAAGACGCGGCATTGCGCAGCATCTGGCTCGACGCAGTGCTCCGTCTTGCCAACGCGCGCCGGGATGAGGGCGAAGTCGGCGAGGCCGCCGACAGCGCGGCGTTGCTGGCACAATCGATCAAGGATTACCAGGGTTTGCTACAGGAGAGATCCGCGCCGGCCGATCGCCAGGACTGGGCAACGACCCAGACAAATCTGGGCATCGCTCTATGGGAACAGGGAGTGCGCAGCAGCGGGGCGCATGCAACCGCTCTGTTGTCTCAGTCGGTGCAGGCATTCCAGGCTGCGCTCGAGATGGTCACCAAAGCTGACCAGCCCAAGGATTGGGCCAGAATCCAGAACAATCTCGGCAACGCCCTCAGGGGCCAGGGGGACCGCAGCAGTGCCACGCAGGCCACTGATTTGTTGGCTCAGGCCGTCCGTGCTTATCGCGCGGCGCTTGAGGTTCGGACCCGCGCCAGCATGCCCGAGGATTGGGCCGGAACACAGAACAATCTCGGAGCGGCTCTGATGGCCCAGGGAGAGCGGAGCAGTGGGCCGCAAGCCGGCGATTTGCTCGGCCGGGCAATCGAGGCATTCCGGGCAGCGCTGGAGGTGCAGACCAAGGCGGACGATCCTCAGAGCTGGGCCAGGACCCAGAACAATCTTGGCATCGCTTTGCGAGATCAGGGGGTGCGCGGCAGCGGGCCGCAGGCGACGGCTATGTTGGCCCAGGCTGTGCAAGCCTACCGCGCGGCGTTGGAAGTGCGCACCAAGGCCAGCCTGCCCCAGGACTGGGCCAGCACACAGAACGCTTTGGGAATCGCTCTGCAGGACCAGGGGGAACGGAGCGGTGGGGCACAGGCGACCGATTTGCTCGCCCAGGCAGTCCAAGCCTATCGGGCCGCGCTGGAGGTTTATACAGAAGCGGATCTGCCTCAGGATTGGGCAGCGACCCAGAACAATCTGGCCGCAGCTCTATCGGTCCAGGGGGTGCGGAGCAGCGGACCGCAAGCCTTGGAGTTGCTGCCCCAGTCTGTGCGGGCCTATCGGGCCGCGCTTGAGGTTTATTCCAAAACGGATCTGCCCCAGGATTGGGCAATGACGCAGAACAATCTTGGAGTCGTCCTGGTGGCGCAAGCAGAGCGCAGCAGCGGGCCACAGGGATTAGACCTGCTGGCCCAGGCGGTCGAGGCCCACCGCGCCGCGTTGGAGGTTTATACAAAGGCCGATACGCCCCAGGATTGGGCAAGGACAGAAAACAACCTCGGCCTCGCCTTGCGCAATCAGGGGGAGCGCAGCAGCGGAGCGGCGGCGAGCAAGCTGTTTTCCCAGGCTGTCGAAGCCTACCGGGCGGCACTCGAAGTTTTTACAAAAGCCGACCTGCCGCGGAACTGGGCGACAGTTGAGAACAATCTCGCCAACGCCCTAGTCGACCAGGGAGACTATGCCGCCGCCGCCAAGGCGCTGGATGCGGCTCTCGAAGTCTTTCCCGACAATACGGCTTTTCTGCAAACCGCCGTCTCCATCTATCACGACAATCTGTTCCTTTACGACCGCTCGTATGAATTGACCGTGCGCTGGTTCAAAGTGGACGATTCGCTCTCCGCAAGGCTGAGCATGGAGGAAGAGGACCTCACCACCGGCCGTTTTACGGATTGCGAAAGCGAGGCGGCGAAGTTGAACGACGCTGCCGTCCCGGTGCCTGCGATCTTGATCCGCGACGCCATCAAGCTCACCTGCCAATGGGGCGCAGGACAGAAGGCCGAAGGGCAACAAACCGCAAATGCGCTGAAGCTTAAGTCTGCCCAGTTGCAGGATATGGGTTGGGAGTTCGCCGGCACGCGCCACTTCCTCGGCTCATCCCCTGTTTTCGCGGCGGGCCGCGCATCCTGGATTGCCCTCTTTGATAGTCTCGAAAAAGGAAACGGCGCTGCCATGGCCGCTGCCCTGCACCAACTTGACGAGGTCATGAGGCACTGAGATGATACTGCCCCGCTACGACGTTTTCTTGAGCTACTCGCGCGCCGACACCGAGCGAATCCGGCCTCTGGTCGACGAGCTGCGCCGGCTTGGCTACCGCGTCTTTTTCGACGTTCAATCCATCGACCCCGGTGAAGAGTGGAAGAAGCGCCTCGATAACTCGATCCGCGGCGCGCGCACCCTCATATTGTGCTGGTCCGCAAACGCGCACGGCTCCGATTACATTACCTTCGAATACGCTCGCGCCCAGGCTCTCAAAAAGCCGGTCTTCCCATGGCTTCTCGACAAGACGCCGCTGCCGGCCATGCTCGAGATTCAGGGCATCCCGGAGCCCGACGGCGTCAAGGTTGCCGCTCTGCTGCGCCGCTCCCTCGGTTGGACGCTTACTCGCCGCCGCGCCCTCGAGGCGATTGCTGCAGTTCTTATCGCGGCGGCCCTGGCTGTCCCCATTTGGCACAAGCTCAACCCGCCGCCTTCGCCACCATGGCAATTTCAAGGCGAGGTTACCGACCTGAAGACTCGCCGGCCCATCCCCGGCGTTCAAGTCAGATTAAGGTTGGCCGATGGCAAGACCTACACAGCCATCTCCGACGATCGCGGCGCTTACACATTGCAGAATCTGCCGCCGCCGCCACCCCCGCGCGTTCATCTCGAGTTCTCCAAAGAGGGCTACGTTGGCGATAGTCCCATCGTTTCATCCACTGAAACCGGCTTCGACCCAAAGCTGGAAAAAGCGCCATAGAGTCCGCCGCCCCCGCTAAAGAACCTGCGCAAATAACTGCATCACTGATTGCGGCTTCCGATGGCGTCAGGGCACGACTTCAGTCGTGCCCTGACACAGTGCCACACCGTTGAAGCACTTATTTATGCACACCACCCAACTTGCTACCCCCGCTTCAGCAGGTACAAATTCGCTACACGGAACCGAACCCGCTGTCCGCATTCGATTGTTCAAATTGCATCAGAACCGGAGTGTTGTTTCCAGCAGACATGCAACCATTGCGTGCCGAAGCGAGTCGGGAAACTCATTCCCGAAACGAACATCCCCCACACGAGAAATGGAAGGGGGTGACTTTAATCATTGCGATCTGCCCGCCACGCCTTCACACTATCGAGTGAATCCACCGAACGAATGTGGTTCATCTGGCTCTGTGACGGCGATTCAGTTGCCGGCGGTTTCATCTCAGATATGATGAGATCGATTCCGTGGGGAGAGCCACTTCGGGAGGATCGTCATGTCTACTCACTTGCTCGACGCAGTCTCGACCGGCCCCGCTTCCCGGTTCGCACGCGAGAAACAGAAAACGTTGCTTGCCCTCAATACCGGCGAACTGGCCGGTTTGCGCTTCTCGATTATTCTCACCGCAAAATGGGAGGCGTCGGCCAGCGTGGATGTGGAGCGCCGTGGTGAACTGCGCAGCGAACTTGCGGGCCTTCGCCGCAACTACTCTCAGAAGATCGACGAGATCGCCATGACCTTTGGCGTCCAGAACGCAATGAACGCCAAAGAAGACGTTGAACGTACAGTCGCTGTCCCGCTGGTCTCGATCCCGCTCATGACTCCAGCCGAGGACGATCAACTTTACTTCTAGCCCCGAAAGCGGTTCCAGGGGATCGGTCCCCGGCAACCGCCCTCGTTGCTTGGGATCTCAAAATTCCGCTTTGGATTCCGGTTCTCGCAATCCGTGATGGCCAGTCGCCCCCGCTCTTGCAGTGCACCCGAAATTGCGTCAAAATCAAATCCTCGCTCCACTCGTCAGGCCTATTCTTCTATTGAGACGTTTCGAGGAGGCTCCTTCATGAGCGCCGCACCGGTTTCCGCCTTCCCTTCCCTAGCGCCGGCTGCTCTCGATCACACCGGCATGGGCGCCATTCCTTACGACCAGGGCGTCACGTTTCGCGTCTGGTCGCCCTTCGCCGACTCGGTGTCGGTCGTCGGCGACTTCAACAACTGGACGCCCCTGGCCACACCGATGGCCCGCGACGGCAACAGCAACTACTGGTCCGTCGATGTGCCCGGTGCGAACGTCGGGCAGGGCTACAAGTTCTACCTGCCCTATGCCGCCAATGCGGGCCACAATCCGTATCGAATGGACCCCTATGCGCGCTCCGTGGCGGCGGACGACGGCAATATTCTCAACTCCGTCGTGGCCAGCACCACCACCGCCTACGACGCCGCGTCGTACAGCACGCCTCCCTGGAATGAGGCGGTAATCTACGAACTGCACATTCCCACCTTCAACGCCGAACCCTCTCCCGCGCCGCCGGGAACCTTCGAAAGCGCGATGGTGCGGTTGCCGGAACTCGCCCAGTTGGGAATCAATGCGATCGAGATCATGCCGCTCGGCCAGTATTCGGGCAGCGCGAGCACGGGCTACAATCCTGGGTACATCTTCGCGGTGGAGGCGGCGTTCGGAGGTCCCGACGGGTTTCGCGACTTTGTCAACGCGGCGCACGCGGAGGGCATCGCGGTGATTCTCGATGTGGTCTACAACCATGTCGACGGGGTGGACCTGTGGCAGTTCGATGGCTGGTCGGTCGAGGGCCGGTCTTGCTCGTGGTGCGCTTCGCAGCCTCCGCCAGTGGCCGTCGATGGCGGCATCTACTTCTTCGAGGACAGCCGCGCCCACACCCCCTTTTCGCACGCGCGGTTCGATGTGGGCCGGCCCGAGGTGTGCCAGTATCTGTTCGACAACGTGACCCGCTGGCTCGAGGACCGGTTTCTGGATGGGCTGCGCTTCGATTCGATCGTCAGCATTCGCAACATTCAGGACCAGTACGACAACTGGAATCTCGAACAGCCGGTGCCTGAAGGCATCGCGCTGCTGCAGCGATTTAACCGGCACGTTCAAGGCAACCAGCCATGGAAGATCATGATCGCCGAGGACCTTCAGGGCGACGCCTCGATCACCGCGGGGGTCGAAACCGGCGGTCTTGGCTTCGGCGCGCAGTGGGACGACAACTTCTGCGGCAAGCTTCGCTGGGCCGCCACCGCTGGGTCCGACAGCCAGCGCGATATTGCGGACCTGGGAGGCGCCATCGCGGCCATGAACGGCGACGCCGCGTTTGGCTCGATTCTTTACAGCGAAAACCACGACAAGGACGATCCGCGCCAGGGCGGCCGGCTGCCAGCGATCATCGGCAATGGCCAAGCCGATAGCTGGTTCGCGAAAAAGCAATCGACCCTGGCGGCCTGCGTCGCGCTCGCCACGCCGGGCATTCCCATGCTCTTCATGGGGCAGGAGTTTCTGGAATACAGGCCGTTTCCCAACTACGGCGGATATCCGGACCCGATCGACTGGAGCCGCAAGGATACCAATAACGGCATCTGGATGCTGTATCGCGACATGATTCAACTGCGCCGCAATTGGAACAACAACACGCGCGGCCTGGGCGGGCGCAACGTTCACGTTCTGCCCGTCTCCGGCGACAACGTACTGGTATTTCACCGCTGGGACCAGGGCGGCCCGGGCGACGACGTTGTGGTGGTCTGCAACTTCGCCAACCAGCGTTACGCCAACTACCAAATCGGCATGCCACGTCCCGGAATGTGGCGCGTTCGCTTCAACAGCGATTCACGCGACTACGATGCTCAATTCGACAACTGGCCGAGCTTCGATACAGACGCCACCGGGCCCGCGCTGAACGGGATGCCGTATAGCGCGAACATGAGTCTGGGAGCTTACACCTGTCTTGTGCTGTCGCAGGGTTGAGCTGGCATCCAGTCATGCGGGAACCGATTCCTGTCAGCCGACTTTTCGGGAGTCAGGAAAGGTCGTCGAAAATTGGGCCACTCGCCCCAAGTTGTTTATTTTCTATGACTTATCTGATATTGGAAAACGTATCTTGTTTGGTTTCTATCACTTAGCTAAAAACATAAGGGGGGGAGGGGGTATCAGGCACGGCCGCGCCGGCGGCGGCCAGGGGCTGAAGGGCTTTGATCATGGCGGCTTCTCCGTTCAGAGGGAGTTCTCCCCTGTTTCTTCTTCGATTGTGCGCCTGCGGTGGGTAATTTTCTGCAAACACCAGCGGTTGGGGGATTGGCCCCTTCGACTCCGCTTAGGGCAGGCAGTCCGGGCGGACGCCGATGGCGCTGTTCGCGGATTCGCATGGGGGTGGCGCCCACTCATCGCGATAAAGCCGCGAAGCTTGCCAAAAGCAGAATCGACGAACTCAAGAAGCGCAAACACACATTATTCACGCACCCCAAGAAGCTGACTAAGGACGAGTGGCCCTGGCTGAAGGAGATCTTTGAGGATCACCCGATTCTGGGAAGAGGATGGGAGGCCAAGAACCGAGGCCTCAACATATTTCCGGAGAAGCCGCCAATGGGCAGATCGAAGAAGGCCAGAGAAGCTGCCCAGGCAAAAAGAGCCGCGCTGCCGATGTCCGAGCAGGAAGCTGGCCGGGGGCTCGATGAGTGGGTGGCCTTCATAAAGAAAGACAAAAAGCTGCAGCCGTTCTTCGAAAGTCCAGTTGGCATGATCAGGGACTGGGGAGAAGAAATCATTCGTATCGGTACGACCGGCTACAGCAATGCCGGCACCGAGCCAAAGAACCGCTACCTGCGGATGCTCGCGGCTATCAGCCGCGGGCTCAGATTCAAGATGCTGCGGGCGAGGTTACTTTGGGCGGATGACCACCGCCGCACTGACCGTTGGCCCAGTTTCTGCGATGACGTGAAAGGCAAGATGACCATGAAGAGGTTCGTTGAGCTTGCCAACGCCTTCATCGCCCGCAAAGAACCGCGGAGCACTCCGACACCTTGACTGCGTCAGCGATCAAGCCGGATGGCAGTCCGGTTTCGGTACAGGAAACAGGACCGGATCCTATGAGAGGGGATGTCAAGAGAAAAACTCTCCCTTGCTCCCCTGTGAGGGGACGCTGTTCGCCTTGCATCCAGCCCACTGTCGGAGGAGCCTCCGAGGCTGTGGTCTAGGCGCATATTTCTTAAGCGCGACCCGGCCAGTTGCGGGTTATGTCTCGTCGGTTTCATGTTTCCGATGGTGGTTCGACGCCCTCGGCTCGTGAAGCTGCGCAAGCAGGACTGTTGGCTCCAGATAACATGCCAACCATGATCCTATGAGAGACTCGAGGCCTATAGCTTTATTGGGTTGTGCGAGGGGGCATAGGATGCAAATGGAGACTTCGGTGCTGACTGACAGCACACGAAGTGCCTAATGAACTGATCGATACTCACCCTCGACCCCGAGCGTCGCGAAAACCGAAAGGCTACCATCGGCCAGGAAAACCTGCGCAATGGCCTTGATCTTCGATTGACGCTCAAGCTGCTTGTCGCTTCACATATCCAGCGTCGAAACACTCTCCTTTCTTCCAAAGCGTTAGCGTAATGGCCGCGATCTTGCGCGCCAGTGTGACGCGGGCCAACTCCGGCTTCATTCCCCTGGCCAGCAGGCCTTCATAAAAATCCTGGAATGGTCCCGCACGACCAGTGGCGCTCAGTGCCGCGCTTTTAAAGATCTCCTTCATTGCGTGGTTGTGATTCTGATTGAGGCCGCGTACCTGCTGTGGCTTTTTCGAGCGTTGCAGTTGTCCGTCCACATATCGATATTGCGCGCTGTCGTGCGTCACCACAGCGAGACCGCTGTAGGTCCACAGCTGCCGCCTGCTCCGGAACCTGTGCGGCGTCTGCATAAGGGCCACCAGCTGCGCGGCCCGAAGCGGCCCGATGAAAGGAATCTGACGCAAAACTTTCACGGCCTGATGTTTTCGGCTCTCCGCTAAGAGCTCTCCTCGCACTGTGCGCCGCAAGGTCTGCAATCCATCCAGCTGTTGATAGAACAGCTCTGCGCGGCGGCGCACGCCAGGCTCCATAATCTTATTCAGCCACGGCTCGCGATGGCGTCGGCTATAGACCTGCGTTCCCGTGCAGGGAATACCCCATCCTCTATAGAGCGCCTTGAGCCTATTCATCACCCGACTTAAGTCTTTGCTGACCGCCTCATAGCCGCGCGCCAATTCCCGCAATGTCCGCAGCCTATTCTCTCCGTGGTAGACCGCGCGCAACATTCCGGTGCGCAGCAACTCGGCCAGCTTGCGCGCGTCAACCTTGTCGCCCTTGCTGCCCTCTTTCAACAAGGCATTGCGGCGCGGGTTGCAGACCACGACCTCCCGTACGTGGGGTTTGAGCACATCGTACAGCCAGGCCGCCCAAGTTCCTTCCTCCAACGTCACATGTAACTCTCCACGCAGCCCATCGAGGAAATCGAGCAGAGTCCTGGATTTGGTTTCGACGATCGATTCCATTACAAGCTTGCCCGCGCCATTCAGAACCGCAATCGCAATCGCTTCCTTGTGAACGTCGAGCCCGATATACTTGACATCACTACTCGGCATGCTGAGTACCTCCTTGGGGGGAAGTTGATTCTTTATCCGGAACACTTTCCCCTAAGGTCAAGTGTCATCCTTTCAGAACCCCTTGCAAAGATGCGCCTCTTATCCTGCCGCAGTAGAATGAGACCGGACTGAGCGGAGGATAGGGCCATGCTGGGAAGCAACCCGAGCGCCGACTCAGTGGCCTCGACCGATCCAGGGGGGATGCTGCGGCATCCCCCTTTCAGCTGTCTGCTGGCGAAAGCCCAGCATCGGGAGAGGCACCAAAGCGCTAAATCCTGGGGGTGCGGGGGCAAAGCCCCCGCAGGCTTCGCCGGCCACCAACCTTCCTTCTGAAGCACGGGCGCCCTCTCATAATGCATGCGAACCGGATTTTTCGTCATTTGAGGCATCCGCCGTGCCCTATATGCTTGATAATATGAGCGTTAGTATGGTCTTCTACTGAAATGCGACCCTCTTGTCAGAGGAAGGGCTTTGAATACTAAGAACGAATCGCTGCGGCAAGGTAGTGAGTGTCCGGCAGTTTTACGCGACCGAGCCTACTGCACGATCAGTGTAACCATACCTGTGGCGTTAGTAGTGCCTGACGTCGCGGTCACGGTCACTGCGTAGGTGCCTGCGGTAGTGCCGGCAGTACCGCCCCCGCCTCCTCCACTTCCACCACCGCCGCTCCCGTTCGCGCTGCTTCCACCGCAAGCGCTCACGCCTCCAGCAAGAGCCGCGAAGAGCACAAGCACGCCAAGCATCGTCCGCCAGGAGCGGCGCCGCGCGGGAATGCCGAAGAGCAACAGGCAGGCCAGAGCCGCGCCGCCTGCCGCGTACCACGGAGTCCAGGGGCGTTTGGGACGAACCAAAGCAGCGCTGGTCGGTGCAGTGGTGGAGATGGTGATGGTCGCGGTTCCGGCTGTGGCGCCGGCGATGTTCACCGTGCCGGTCGAGCCGAAACTCACAGTGGGCGGATACACGGCTCCGGTTGGGCTCGAAGTCACGGCAGCCGCGAGGGTCACGCTGCCGGTAAAGCCGCCAGCCGGAGTCACGGTGACGGTCGAGGTATTTCCGCTGGTTGCGCCCGGCGTCACAGTGACCGCTGTCCCGGTGATTGCAAAAGATGGCGTCACGGCGATTGTGACCATGACCGCACTCGATCCTGTCGCGCTGTTATAGAACGAGGAACTTGCGGAGTCGGCAGTGTAGGTCACGGTCAAATTGTCCGAGCCCGCGGCCAGCGACCCGGCGGGGATGTTGATGGTTGCGTTGCCGCTGTTGAGGTTAGTTGCCAAGGAGGTGTAAACGCCGCTTGTCAGCATGACAGTGCCGGTGGGGGTGAGATTTCCGCTGGCGGCGGTGACAGTGACGGTGACCGTGAGTGGCTGCGCTGTAGTGATGTTTGAGGACGACGGTGTTACCTGCACCGTGGGTGTCTCCTTTTGCGCGGTCAGTGAGGCGGCGGCAGACATGCTCGCGCGGAAGTTGCTGTTTTCTGGATAGCTGGCGACGACCTGGTGTGTCCCTGTACCAAGCGGCGAGATGCCGTTGGCGGTGGCGGATGCAACCTGGGTAGGCTGGGTCAGCAAAATCGTCATCGTGTAGACGCCATTGTTCAAGATGGCGAAGTCCGGGATGCCATCTCCGTTGAAGTCGCCCACCAAGGGGCCTACGGGACTTGAGCCGGCCTGCGGGCTGGTTGCCGTGGCCGTAAAGGTTCCGTCCCCGTTCCCCAGCAGAATTGTCAATGTGTCGCCGCCCTCGTTGGCCACTGCCAGGTCTGGGAGGCCGTCTCCATTGAAGTCGCCCAGTGCAATGCCGCCGGGCGACTTGCCAGTTTGTGGACTTGCTGCCGTGGCAGTGAAGCTACCGTCACCCTTGCCCATCAGCACCGTTACTGAGTTGCCGGTGATGCTTACGACAGCCAGGTCCAGAATGCCGTTTCCGGTGAAATCACCCGCGACGATGCTTCCCGGAAGGGGGCCTGTCGTCAGGTTTGACGAGGCCGTGAAGTGTCCGTGTCCATCGCCGAGCAGCACGGTGACATAGTTGCCGGTCATGTTCCCTATAGCCAGGTCCAGGATGCCATTTCCGGTGAAGTCGCCCACAGCAACACCACCTGGATATTCGCCGGCCTGCGAGTAGCTTGTTGTGTTTACAACGGTGAAGGTACCGTCGCCCTTGCCCAGCAGAGTGGTCACTCCCCCACTGTACGGAAGGTTTACTGGGGTGGCCACGACAAGGTCGAGGATGCCATCCCCGTTGAAATCACCCACCGCAAAGCCAGAGGGTTCCCCAGGAATCGCTCCGGTCGTCGTCTTGGGGGTAAAGTTTCCCGTCCCGTCGCCAAGGAAGACGGTCACCGGGCCACCGTTCTCTATGTTCGCTGTAACCAGGTCGAGGATGCCGTCCCCGTTGAAATCACCCACTGCCCATATTGGGCCTGTTACCGCAGTCGTGGGTCCGGACGTGAACGTCCCGTCTCCGTTGCCCAGCAGAACCGTTAACGTGCTGAGACTTGAATCCTCCACGGCCAGGTCCAGGATGCCATCCCGATTGAAGTCGCCCACAGCAAAGGATCGCATCTCCTGGCCATCCGTTGGAGTTGGCGCGGCCAGAAAATTGAGTTCAGAGGTCGCCGTGCCCAGAGTCCCTGTCCCCAGCACGGAGTTGCCGTTGCTCGTATCCAGGAACGACACCGTTCCCGTCGGCGCCAGGGGGCCCACTCCACTCACCGAAGATGTCAACGTGTAGCTGCCTGCGCTGCCGCTTTGCGCGAGCGTGGTTGTCGTTCGATAGAGCCCGGTGACCCTCAGAGCGGATGGGGCGGAGGCGCTGTTTGCAGCGGAGGTGGTTCCGGCAAAGACCGCCTTATAGCTGTGGCTTGAAACGCCCGGTCGGAACTTAAATACAGCCGTCCCCGCGCTGGTCAACTGCGCCGTGCCCAATAGATGGATGTCCTCACAGTATTTTGCCGTGGCGTCGCAGAACATCACCTGCCCCGTCGTCACCGGCGCAGTCCCGGCTGCTACCGTTGCGGTCAGAGTAACCACGGAGCCGGAGGCGACTGTAGTTACCGCGCTGCCGCCGCTGGTCACGGCCAGCGTCGTGGTGGTGGCGGGAGCCGAGCCCGCCATCGCCGGCCAGCTCGCGGCAACCATCCACACGAGCGCCAGAACCAGTGCTCGGCCCGCCGCGATGCCAAACCGATTGTCAGATAGAGAAAGACGCCGAAGAAGCAAGGAAGAACTGAGGAAAGCAAGCATGGTGCACCTGCACGATTCCGCTCGGCGCAGGCGTCTCCTATACTCTTGGCCGTAGATCGTCGAAAACGGTCACGGGATGGGCACCGGCAGTCGGCAAACTGCCAACATCATACGCCTCAAAATGACCTGACCGCCGAAAACCGTCGAAGTGAGAATGCGGGTTGGACGCAGGGGCATGCGCGCAGATTTAGATCACTTGACGCAAACAATCCTTTCCGCCTGTTGAGATCAGAACCGCTTTGCTGTCAGCAAAGGAACCGTGCGGTGACCCCCATTTTCCCCGGCCCCTGCGGCGTTTGCCGGGATTAATCCCGAATCCACAGCCCTTTACGTTATCGTCGTTGAACAGGTCGTTGGGTGCCCCATGTCTCGCTGGAGATCTGGGGCACCCTCAAGGCTGATGGAGAGGCGAGATGTGGGCCACGCGCCGGGAGCTTCTATTGCGGTGGCTAGACTCGACTCATACGTTGTTTTGCAGTGACGAAAGGGCAAATCACAACGAAGCGCGTGGAGCCGAGACGACCGGTTGGCTCGTAGAAGACTCCTGCACTCCGAGTCTTGTTTTCAGCCTACTAACGAGAGTGGACTGGCATGCGTGAGAATGTGGGTAGAGGAGAAGGCATGGTAATCGAGAGAAGTTCGTACTTGGTATCCTTAATGGTTGCGGCCATAGGCCTGGCGTTTGCCAGCCTCACGGCGGCGCCTCTTTTTGCTGCCGATTCTGTCCCTCCGGCGAAATTTCAAGAAGTCAACGTTCCGGGCACTCATCTGCTGGATGCATCGGTAGTTGACCTAGTCAGGTACGGTTATCAGGAGCAGGAGTATTACGCCAGCGGAACTGCAAATCGGTATCGAATCAAAAAACCGTTGAGTGCGGCAACGTTTGTTGATAGCGATTATGCATACAAGACGAGGATCGTTGTTCGGAAGCCGTCAAATCCAAAACGCTTCAATGGAATCGTAGTGGTTGAGTGGTACAACGTATCGGCTGGACAGGATATTGACTTCTGCTGGGGAGGATCCTACGACTACTTGATGCGCGAAGGTTACGCGTGGGTAGGCGTCTCTGCCCAGCGCGTCGGCATCAAGCAATTGAATGCGTGGAGCCCGGCTCGCTACGGGGCACTAAGCGCCGAAGCTTCAAACGAAGATCCCCAAGGCGGCACGCTGGACGATCGCGGCGATGTGCTTTCGTGGGACATCTTCGGACAAGTCGGCGCAGCCATCTTGAGTCACCATGGGCCGAGTGATCCACTGGCAGGGCTTGCGATCAAGCGCCTGATCGCGGCTGGTGAGTCGCAATCTGCTCTGCGTCTCACCGCCTATTACAACGCGATTCAGCCCCTTCACAATCTCTATCAAGGATTCTTGTACTATGACGCCGCGGGGAGCTTGCGAAGCGACGCAAGAGTTCCCGCCATCAGCGTAGGAACAGAATTTGGAGCGGCTTTTCCCGTGATCGCGGCTACGGGCGACACGCCCTTCCTGCGCCGCTGGCCCATAGCCGGCACCTCGCATGTTAGCTTCCAGGAAATGGACGGCTACATCGATGTTGAAACCCTGAGAGACGGCTTCTTGAAGTCGCCCGATGGCAAGCCTGTCACGCTCACGCAAGCAACTCCGGGATGCAAGCAGAATCCGCTATGGAGTAAAGTACCAACCGAACTGGTTCTTAACTCCGCATATGAGCATCTGAATCGTTGGATCAAAGACGGTACGGCCGCTCCGGCTGCACCGCAGTTCGAGCGGAACGTGGATGGTACCCTCAAACGCGATGCAAACGGAGAGTTGCTGGGCGGCATACGCCTGCCTCAATTTGCAGCGCCGACGGCGCAGAATTCTGGATTCAACTCAGGACCAGGCACATGCATGCTCGCGGGCTATCACCACGACTACAGTCCCGTAGAACTCAAAGCACGTTACCACGATCACGCGGGGTATGTGCAAGAGGTAGATAAGGCGACGCAAGAGGTTTTGAAAGCTGGTTTCATCCTGCCTTACGACGCTGAGCAGATCAGGCTATCCGCGAATGCGTCGGATGTGTTCCTGAAGAGTGGAGGAGATGTGAACACGGATCGACAAGCCGACAGCGGTATTGAAGTGCAGGAATTGATGCGCGCGGAGACCTCGTGGAATGGCGTAGCCTACGGCGCGTACCCGCAGGGCACGGCAGAACCAGTCGTCGCGAAGATCACTATTCCTGCGCACAAGGAATTGACCTGGCACTCTCATCCGATGCCGAGTTTCGCCTACGTTCTCTCCGGTGAGATCACCGTGGAAGACAAAGAAGGCAACAAGAAGCGTTTCACGGCAGGTGACGTGATGCCGGAGACGGTCCATACTGCGCATCGGGGTCTGGTTGGCGATCAACCCGCGACCTTCATCGTCTTCTACGCCGGAACGAAAGGTATGCCGCTCTCACAACCGGCTAAGTAGGCCTATCAACTCAGCCCAGGAGACTCGCCCGTATGCTTTCTAGCGTATCCAGGATCAGCCAGCAACTCCCACTGTGTACGGTCTTCATTGTGGCCTTTCTGGTGCCCACTGGAATTGCCGCTCAGTCTTATCGACTGGACTCCAACAAGGGTTTGCAGCCACACAACGTAACGGTGGACCGCTTGTCCTATCGAGGAAGAAATGCTGTTCGAGTGAGGTCACTGCCGAGTACGGATGCGGTCTATGATGCGCAGAAGTCAGGGACGGGTGGCGGCATCGTCCTTCTTGAAGGTTCCTCGTTCCATGACGGCACTATCGAAGTGGACGTGGCAGGAATACCTCAGGCCAATGCGCCGGCACTGGCGCGCGGCTTTGTTGGAATTGCGTTCCGCGTGCCACCCGATGCTTCCAAGTACGACTACGTCTACATACGTCCAACGAATGGGCGGGCCGACGATCAGCAGCGGCGAAACCACTCGACACAGTACGCCTCTTTTCCTGAAAACGAATGGCTGAAGTTGCGCACTGAATCACCCGGCAAGTATGAGTCGCACACAGACCTCATTCCCGGCGAGTGGACTCACCTCAAGATAGAAGTCGATGGCATCAAAATGCGGCTCTACGTAAACGGAGCTTTGCAGCCTACGCTGCTCGTGAATGATCTCAAGTTAGGCGATTGCAGTGGAGCAGTAGCGCTATGGATCGGTGTCGGGACCGAGGCGTACTTCGCCAACCTGCGAATGAAGGTCTCTGAGCATTGACTTGACAGTGGGGCGATGTCCTCGGATCGAGTGAAGAGGATGAGTCTCAGTAAACGCCTTTTGCATATCGAAATCTCCAGTCCTTAATGCATCAGCTCTCGATTCGCGATAAATCCCCAAGGCGCTCATTGAAAGCGGATAGGTCTCCGAAAGTCGGCAACTGCAGAGCGGACGATTATCCAGACGCAAACTCCGCCCGCTCACCACAACCCAATAATGAGCAAGCAAGCGAAAAGAGAGGACAGGGCCAGCGCTCGCTGGCCAACCTTCTTGAGTGGGAGTTGGAGGGCTGCGGGTGAGCGCTGCTGCAGGAGGTCGTACCCATATCCGCACACAGCCAGCATCAGCGCGAGTGCGATCCAGTGATCGCCAATCACAACGGCCGTCACTGCGGCTACAGTGAGGATGGCCAACGAAACAATTGCTGCGCGCTGGAATTGCTTGCTTGGGTGTACGGTCCCGCGAGAGGCGATCCGTGCATCTAGTCGAGCGTGAACGGCCAGGATTCCTGCTGTGGCCTGTAGGTCCAGCAGGAGCCACAGCCACCAACACCAGGGTCTAATGGCGCCAGCTGCCGAAAGCGAAGTGGCTAGCGAACTGGAAGTCAGTGCCACCGCGCTGGATATCTGAAAAAGAATAGAGCGCTGACGGTTCTTCACATTGACCACGATTGCCAATGTTGAAAAAACAGCAACTCCGAAACCCATTAGCAGGCAGGCCCTTATCGGCCAGGCTGTCAGCAGAACAAGTCCGCTCAGAATGAGGACTACCATCCAACCCACGAACCAACGAGCCGCCGCAGAGGTTTCAGGGTGCCGCTGTTTCCACACCAAGCGTTGACGCGCCAGGATCACCATCGGGTCTTTGGCGGCCAACGCAGCGAAGGCGGCCGTCAGAGTCGCCACTTCGGCCCAATGCCATTCACGAGCGAGGATTGCGGCACAAACAATTGGTGTAAAAAGCATGGCCGTCGCCCCGTGCTCGCGCGGGAGAAACCAGACATTTTGTTGTGGCTCCGCCGTTCTGGGTTTGACTGTATATTCGGGCATCGTGAACCTCCCACTTGATTCTCAGGCTTACACAGAGCAGGAATGTGCGCTGTGACTTTAGTCCTTTGCGGAAAAGTTCAGACCAGCTAATTTGCTCAACAGAAGGATGCTATGTTGACCATGACCGAGGTCCCGAGCGAGGCGGCAAGAACCGAGAACACGACTCGAAGGCAGAAGAAGCCTCTCGTTCGCAGAATGCCGCCGGACCGCTCGCAGCAAATTCGGGGCGCTGTGCAGTTCGCCTTTCTTCTGCTGAATGCATGGATCGGAGTTCAGTTCATTCTGTGGGCCCGCTATTTTGAGAGCGGTGGCAGTTCAATATACATTGAGCGGCCTGCAGGGGTGGATGGATGGCTGCCAATTGCGGGATTGATGAACCTGAGGTATTTTCTGGCCACTGGCACGATTGCGGCGATTCATCCGGCGGCTATGGTTCTGCTCTGCGTGTTCCTCATCTCAAGTTTGTTGGTGAAGAAGTCGTTTTGCTCCTGGCTCTGCCCGGTCGGCACTATTTCAGAGTATCTATGGAAGATCGGCCGCAGGCTGACCCGACGAACCTTGAACTTTCCGCGGTGGCTCGACTTCCCGCTGCGCACACTGAAATACCTTCTGCTTGCTTTCTTCGTCTTTATTGTCTTCACCATGTCTGCCGCGGAACTGGGCGGATTTCTTGAGTCCCCATTCGCCGTCATTGCAGACGTCAAGATGCTCAATTTCTTTCGCTACCTGGGCCTTCTAGGATTCACAGTTCTGGCCGGCCTCATTGTTCTTTCGGTCTTTATCCAGAACTTCTGGTGCCGCTTTCTCTGCCCCTATGGCGCACTGATGGGTATCGTTTCCACAGCGAGCCCGATCAAGATTCGCCGCGATGCGCAAGCCTGCATCGAATGTGGCAAGTGCAACAAGGCCTGCCCCTCGCACCTGCCCGTTGACCGGCTGGTACAAATCCGCTCCGTGGAGTGCACCGGCTGCATGGAGTGCGTTGCAGTTTGTCCGGCGCAAGATGCGCTGCAGCTTTCGTTGCCCCCGCTCAATTTTCCGATGTCTCAAAACCCTGCTCCGGAGGACGTGGCTGCCCGCTGGCGACACCGCGCGGTGAGGCCTCGCCTCGTCGCAGCACTGCTTGCGTTAGTATTTTTGGGAGTGGTCGGCGCGGCGCGCGCCACAGGACACTGGCAAACCAATATCTCGCGGGAGATCTACAGGAGTCTCGTACCGGATGCGAACAACGTTGACCACTGACGATGCGCTATTGCGCTGCTGTAAGCAGCGCGCTCAGGCCGTCCTTGTCTTTGATCACGATCAGTCTCGCGTCTACATCGAGCAGGCCCTCAGCTTGTAAACGCATCAGGTTTCGAGAAATTAGTTCGCGCACTGTTCCGAGTTGGCTGGCCAACTCCTGATGACTGGCCGGCAATTGAATCTCGATTCCGCCCGCTGTCTGCTTGCCCTCGGTTTCCGCAAGCCGCAGCAGCAGTGAGATAAGGCGCTGACGAATGGTAGTGAACGAAAGCTCTTCGATGATACCTACCAGCCTTCGCAGCCGCCCGCCCACCATTGCCAGCATCTTGAGCGCCACCTCGGGATGCTCCATGCAATAGGCTTGAAAATCCTGGCGTGAAATGAAAGCAAGTTCCACATCCTCAAGCGCCATCGCACTTGCCGGATAACGCCCGCCGTCAAAGACCGGCAGTTCCGCAACCGATTCGCCAGCCTTATTAACTGCCAGCACCTGCTCGCGCCCGTTGGCCGAGGACTTGAAAATGCGGACCTTGCCACGTGCGACGATGTGCAGACCATGGCAGGGATCGCCTTCGGTAAAGAGCAGCTCTCCACTCTTAAAATGCCTGCGAACCGTCCTCGCTGCGAGCCATTGGAACTCCTCGCGAGAGAGACTTGAAAGCAGCGCCGTTTTCTCAAGAACCTCGGCCAGATTCGTTTGTCCTTTGTCCATTGAGGAAAGTCTAGCAGCACGGCCAGAATCAAACGCCGATGATTCATGGCTTCGTGTGACTAAAGTCGCTGCCATCTCCCCACAGGCCGTTCTAGGGTGCTGGCAGGAGATTCAAATGTTAGATGCCCAAAAAACCGTTCGTGAGATTGCCCTTGAGCAACCCCATTCCATCCGCGTGTTCGAGCATTTCGGCATCGACTACTGCTGCGGCGGGCGCCAGCCTCTTTCCGAAGCCTGCATCGCCCGCGAACTTTCCGTCGACGAAGTCCAGGCTGCGCTCGATTCTGCAGCAACCACCGCCGATCCTTCACCCGTTGACTGGTCGCAGGCCCCGTTGCAAGAGCTTATCGAGCACATTGTCGCGAAGCATCACTCGTATGTGAAGGCGGAACTTCCGCGGCTCGCGACGCTGGCACGGAAGGTCGTCAATCGTCATGGGGACACACAGGCCCATTTGCCCGCTCTGCAAAATGCAATTGCGCAACTCGACGAAGAGCTGACCCGTCATCTGGCAAAGGAAGAGAACGTCCTGTTTCCCTACGTCGCTGCTCTCGAAGCCGCAATGGCCTCCGGCGGAGTGATTCCAGATGCATGCTTCGGCAATGTGGCCAACCCCATCGCCATGATGACCAGCGAGCACGAAACCGCGGGCGCGATTTTGGGCGATATTGACCGTCTGAGCGATCACTTCGTTACGCCGGTCGGCGCCTGTCCCACCTATCATGCCTTCTACGACGGCCTCAGGGAATTTGAGTTGGACCTCCACCAACACATCCATCTGGAAAACAATATCCTGTTTCCCCGTGCCATTCTCTTGGAGACCTCCACGATGAGCGCGGCCATGTAAGAGAGCTATACTGTCCGGTCTCAGCCTGGAGTGAATATTGGAGGGGTGAACGTGATCGACCTGAGAATGAGATTTGCGCTCGTTGCCGGGCTTGCTTTTTGTGCCTGTCTTAGCGCGCCTGGGCAGATTGCCACAGCCGGGAAGCCGGTGCCGACAAAAAAGCCGGCAGCCGCGGCGAAGCTGAAGGTATCTGCGGAGGGACAGGCTTGTCTGGATTGCCATGCGGGAACCACCCCCGTACTGGTACAGCAATGGCAAGCCAGCGAACATTTCAAGAAAGGCGTGGACTGCTACACATGCCACAAGGCAAATGCTGACGACCCGGCGGCCTTTGATCACTACGGACAGAAGATCGCGGTGATTTTGACGCCGAGGTACTGCGCTCGCTGCCACACGACGGAGGTAGATCAGTACGAGCACAGCCGCCACGCCAAAGCCACTCAGTTCATCGGTTCGCTGGACAATGTTCTTGGGGAGGTCGTTGAGGGCGCGCCTGCGGTGCAGAGCGAGTGCCGGCAATGCCACGGCAGCGAGGTGAAATCCGTGGGCGACGGAAAGTTCGCCTCGACCTCCTGGCCCAACAGCGGCGTGGGGCGCGTCAATCCCGATGGCAGCACCGGTTCCTGCTCAGCCTGCCACGGGCGTCACACCTTCAGCGTGGCGCAGGCCCGGCAGCCTGAGACCTGCGGTAAATGCCACATGGGACCGGACCATCCACAGATTGAGATCTACAACGAATCGATGCATGGGGTCATCTACAACGCCAGTGTCGACAAGATGAATCTGAATTCGAAGTCCTGGATCGTGGGTAAGGACTATAGTGCTGCGCCCACCTGCGTCACCTGCCACATGGGCGGAACACCTAACCATCCCGAACCGACGCACGATGTAGGAACTCATCTGAGTTGGACGCTGCGGCCAGCGATCAGCATTCGCCAGCCCAATTGGGAGCAAAACCGCACCGCCATGCAGGACGTATGCCTCAACTGCCATGCCACCGGTCTGGTGGAGAACTTCTACAAGCAGTATGACGACACGGTCAATCTCTACAACAGCAAGTACGGTGAACCGGCCACTGCAATTATGAAGAAGCTGACCGAGTCAAAGGCCATTTCTACAACGCCGTTTGACACCGCGATCAAGTGGGACTACTTCGAACTCTGGCATCACCAGGGACGTGCGGCTCGCATGGGAACAGCCATGATGGGGCCCGACTTTACCCAGTGGCATGGCTTCTACGAAGTTGCCAAAGACTACTACACCAAGTTCCTCCCGGAGGCGGAGAAGCTCTCACCTGGAGTCACCAAGGATGTGATGGAATCTCCGGACAACCTGTGGATGAAGGGGCTGACCAAAGAGCAGATCCAGCAGCAGATCGAGTATTACAAGAAGCGGTATAACCAGTAGCCTCATACCACGGTGTGCGCTGTGAAAAGGATTCACAGCGCAGACGTAGTGTTCTGATGTTCGTTGCGTTGACCTAAGTCAAGAAAGAAACCGCAGCATCTGCGGGTCGACGCGGAGGATGCCGCTGGTCAGGATTCGAGCGCGCAATCCGCCACGCCCCTGGAGTGCTTCTTTCTCGCCGGCACCAATCGCCTGGTCCATCCAACAGCACGGCTTGCACTCGCAGACGTCTTCGAATTACCGATGTCCCAGGAAGCTGGACTTAGGCCTTTCGAGCGGCATACGTCCAACTCTTGAGAAACCTTGTCACATGCCGACAATCCGGTACTGATCTGCTGTAGACATGTGCATTGGCGGAGATGCGCTCAGCGAACCAGATCGGGCGCCACCAGGACCAGGTTGCCGGCCGCTTGTCCGCCTTCCAGCAGCGCATTCGCCTGCGCCGCTTCGAGCAATGGAAGGCGGTCGGCGATTACAGGCTTGATCTTGCCCTCCTCGAGCAGCCGGAACAGAATGGCCCAGTCTTCCAGAAATGGCTTGCGATGAAAGAGCGCGGCGCCAGCCCCGTAGCCCTTCAGCTTCCTGCCGCCGGGGCGAAGATTGACCATCAGAGCCTTGGCCAGAAGGCGCAGCACGCCGCGCAAGCTCAGCGGGTTGCCGTATGACACCAGCACACCACCGCGCCGCAACAGCGGGAGAGCCCTGTCGATGTAATCTCCACCCATCCCGTCGAAGACGAAATCCAGCCCCAGCGGCTCGGCGCGCCGCATCTCCTCCACAAAATCCTCCAGCCGGTAGTCGATCGGGATGGCCCCAAACCGGGTAAGGATCGAGCTCTTGCTCCCGGAGGCAAGGCCATACATCTTCAGACCAGCAAGCCTGCCCAGGTCGAGAAATGCGGTGCCGCATCCGCCGCTTGCGCCGATGATCAACACCTTGTCGCCCGCCTTGACCTTCGCCGTCCGGTGCAATATCTGGTACGCCGTAACGTAGTTCAGCACCACCGGAGCCGCTTCGGCTGGATCGACCGACGAGGGAACAGGAATCAGCCGGCTCTCCGGAAGATAGAGATACTCGGCGTAGCCTCCGAACGACGGCCATGCCGCAACTCTCGTCCCCGGTACGGCATGCCGGACTCCCGCTCCAGCCGCATCCACAGCGCCCACGATGGCCGAGCCCGGTTCGTAGGGCACCTTGGGCGGGAACGGACTCCGTCCGTAGCGATTCTGCACGTCTGGCTGGCAAACACTGCAGGCCAGCACTTTGATCCTGACCTCTCTGGCCGCGGGTTCGCGCAGATCGCACTCCTCGATCCGCAGGTTTTCCGGCGGACCCCGTTTCACGACGACAATGTGTTTGTATCTCACAGTGGACCCTGCGCTACGCCATGAGGCTAACCCCACGCAATCTAATCGGTCTCCGAACAGCAGTCTGTGAACGTGGTCACATGGCACTCCCCACTCGCAATAACAAGCCAATTCAACGAGCAAACATCCGTTGTGGGGGGCGGGTTGTTTGGTCCTGGGAACGCCGCAGGGTATTGGAGCTGCCACACACGCGCCTTCATCGCAACTTGCCTCTTCAGCCGAGCCCTTTGCGTTACGGGATTGAATGCTCGAAGTACCAGGTCCGGATAGGGGCCGGAAGCGCTTCGATTGCTGCGATCCAGACTGCCTAGCCGCTTGGACCAGTTGCCGACGCCAACGCAAATCAGAGATCGATTGCCACCACCTCATGATCAAGGATGGACGGCACACGGACAGTGAGCTGCGAGCTAGAGCACGAGAAGTTGATGCTCTTGTTGGCAACAAGCAGCTGAGCTTGTTTCGCTTGAAGATGGCTTGGCAGGTCGAGTTTAAGGGTGTGCGGACCAATGGGAAAGAAGTCGCGGTAGGGACCCTTCATCGCCATAGGGTTGGTCAGGTTGACGAGGTGAATGGTGATGGAACCAGGATTCCGCCATACTGTAACATCGAGCAATCCAGGGCCCTCGACTTCAACGACAGGAGCCTCGTTATTGGCCCAGAGAACTGTGTTCCGCAGCAGCTTGAGATGGTCGACGCACAACACCTCCCAGAAAGTGCGGTCGATATCGGATGGGAAGTAAGCCACGCGCCCCGCCGGCTGACGTAAATGTAGACAGGAGATGTCCGTCCTGGCCGTGCGCGGGTAGACCTTCTCCATGGGCAGGTCAGGGTAGCTGGGGATAAGCGTGAAGGGAACCTCAGCGAAGGTCTCGCGCGGCCTGACATCGAGGCACGAAACGCTGTTGATGATGCGCGGCGCGTCTTCAAGGCCGGCGAAGAGAGGGTGATGCGGAAGCGCCTCGTGCTCCAAGCGGATGTAGGAGTTGAGCATGGGACCCTCGGTCTTCCCAGTCCACTCAACGCCAAAGAGATCGGCGAGCGCGAAACTGTTCCGGCGCTTGCCCAGTTCATCGTAGAGACTCGTTTCGTAGGTGGCAATCAGGCTGCCGCCGTTGCGGACGAAAGCTCGCAGTTGTTCGCATTGGGCGTCGCTGAGAGCCGCCACGTTGGGCAGGATCAAGGTCTTCAAGTTCGTCAGATGGGCCAAATCCAGAAGCTGGTCGTGGACCATCTCAAACGGAATGCGCGATTCGACCAGCGCCTGGTACCATCCGAGGGCATAGTTCTCCACCTTGGTCTCTGCGTGTTCGTCGCCGTAGTACCAGGCCGTCTGCTGCGAATACACCATGCCGACGCGGGCCAGCGGTTGTCGGTGTGTAAGGTAGTTCCGATTCCTTTCAGTCCATTGATAGATCTCCTCTACACCCTGGAGCCAGCGCTCATCGTGCAAGGTGGCGGAGAATTTGCTGCACCATGGCCGCATTCCATTGGCGATTGCATCGAGAACCCAAATCCGGATCTCAGCATTGCTGGTGACGCTATCCTTCCAGCGGTAGGGCTCCTCAAGGCCCACGCCGAAAAGCCCTATGACCGGCTTGTTTCCCATGGTGGCGCGGAACTCCTTGGCGGTCTTGCCAATCAGCCAGGGAGCGGCAAGCCCACGGCGCGCCTGGCGGTCGGCCACAAGCATGGGCACGCGCCGGCTAGTTTCGATCATATCTAGAGAATTCAGAGCCCCACTGCCGTTGTTGGGGATCATGCATGCTTCGGAATTGACCTTGCGAATCTCAGCGTTCCAAACGTCAAGCAAGCTCATGAGGCGCCGCTGGCGCCACAGCAGCCAGGCGCCACGAGCTGGGTCCCCGTTACTGGTCGAGCGCGGCAGATCGAGACCGGCGGCCGCCTTGAAGTTCTCGATGCAATGCCGGCAGTAGCACACGCCGTTTCCGTCCCAGCGATTCAGGAATATGCCGTCCGCGTGATAACGCGACATGATCTCCTCATGCACTGCGGTCATGAACTCGAAGTTGTACGGACCATACGCACAGGTAACCCACATCTCAGGCGACGCCCAGTGACGCCGGGGCTTGCCGTCCGCGTCCATGGCAATCCAGTCCGGGTGCGCCGCCTGCAGGTCGTCGTAAGTCGCGTGAGGGTCGGTTCGTACCAACACGGACATGCCCAGCTGCCGGCAGCCGGAGACCAGTTCCCCCAGAACATCGCGGCCGCCAAGCCATGCACTGCGATGGTGAAATTGGATTTCGGTGGGATAGTAGGCAACACAGCCTCCGCCACTAAGGCAGACACCTTCTGAGCGGGTTCGCTTGAAGTAGTCGAGCCAGAAGGAAGGGTCGAAGCGGCCAGGGTCGTCTTCCACCAGCGTGAGCTGGATCCAACGCATAGGCTTGGATGCCCAGCCCGGCACAGATTCCGGGCCGGCCAGTGAAGCGAATCCCTCCCAGAGGGGATTGGGGGTGACATGCGCGAATGCGGCGCTGGCGCCAACGGCAGCTGTAGATTGCAGGAATTCCCGGCGAGTCAAAGAGGCGGTCATCATGCCGGTAATGGTATTTCAGCCACTCACCGCGCGCCATTGAATCGAGATTCAGCATGGCCAGGAAAGCATAAACCGCGATTGCCCGCGAAGACTTAAGAAAGCGCCGGAATCCTCCCGAATCGGTCGGGCTTCGAAAGTCTCCGCGGTGGATGCAGACTCGTCCCCGGAAACGGCACAGGGGCCGGGAAAGATGGCGGTCACCGCGCGGATCCTTTGCTGGCAGCAAAACTGTTCCGATCTCAACAGGTGCAAAGGCTTGTTTTCGACATTTGACCGCGCATGGGCTGAATTGCTGGCGCTTCAAGTTCAAGCGAGGCTCCGGATTGCGCTATGAGCTGATGGTCAAGCTCCCGTGAATGGCCTGGACCACAGCCCTCCGATAGACAATGTCGTCTTTACTCCTCCACTGGCCTTGCTGCGCCCTTCGCCCATATTTGCACCAGGGCCCTTCTATCCAGGCGACAAGGCGCGCCATTTGACCGGAGTTGCCGGCAGTTATAGAGTTTGGCTGAACTTCGAGTCGCATTCATCGGGGCTTGAAAAGGAGAACACATAGATGGCAAACGGATCGCGCAGAGGATTCTTGAAGGCAGCATCGATCACGATCGCCGGATTGGCGGCACCCTATCGAATTCCAGCCTGGGCCGACGGGATGGGAGCCCCTGGGCCCGTGCAGGTTTGGAGCACCTTCCGGGATAAGCGGCACGCATCGGCCGAGCCATTGGCATGGAAGCCTGCAACCGAGATTGCATCCGATGCGATCATGCTCGACCCGGCGGCCACTCAACAGGAGATGCTGGGCTTTGGCGCGGCGTTCACCGATGCGGCCTGCTATATGCTGAATCAGCTTCATAGCGACGAGCGGGCAGCCTTGATGCACGAACTTTTCGCTCCCGACGAAATGGCGATGAACGTCTGCCGGACCTGCATCGGGGCAAGCGACTATTCGAAGTCGCTCTACAGCTTCGACGATAGCGAACAGGACGATCCGGAGCTTAAGAAGTTTTCAATCGATCACGACAAATCCTACATCCTCCCCTTGCTCAGGGAGGCGCGCAAGCTCAATCCAGATTTATTCCTCTTTTCGTCGCCATGGAGTCCGCCGGCATGGATGAAGTTCAACCGTTCCATGCTGGGTGGAACGATACGCAAGAGCAGTCTCGAACCGTATTCGCGTTACATACGGGAGTTCCTCGACGCTTACAAAGCCGAAGGCGTGGAGATCAACGCAATCACGGTCCAGAACGAGGTCGATACGACTGTGGATGGCCGGTATGCGGCGTGCCTGTGGGCGCAGGAAGATGAGATCCTCTTTGTGGGCAAATACCTGGGGCCGCTGCTCCGCAGTACGGGCAGTTCAACGAAGATTTGGGTTTTGGACCACAATTTTAACCTGTGGGGACGGGCCATCGCCGAGCTGAGCGATCCGCGGGCCAACGAGTTCATCGACGGCATTGCGTGGCATGGGTATGCGGGCGAGCCGGCGGCGATGACGCGGGTGCATGATTCTTTTCCGCAAAAGAACGCGTACTTTACCGAGGGCGGACCGCAGCGCGAGCCTCATCAGGCTGGAACTCCCTTTCCCGACCCGATGACCGCTTGGGCGCACTGGTCGGAGTGGGCCAACAGCGTTATCAGAAACTGGTCGCGATCAATTACGATGTGGAACCTGGCGCTCGACGAGAATGGAACTCCCTATATTGGCCACCATGAGGAAGGGGATATCGTGCCGGGTGCGCCTACCGCGGGCCGCGGGGTTATCACCATCGACAGCATGACGCGCGAGATAAGCCGCAGCGGACGCTTTTGGGCGCTTGCACACTACTCGAAGCATGTGCGCCGCGGAGCGAAGGTCTTTCGCACGAATGGGGTTGCAGAGAGTGCCGCGCAAACTTCCAAGAACCCTGTCTCCCATGTCGGATTCCGCAATCCCGATGGGAGCTATGTGGTAGTGCTCACCAACCGCGGTCCAGAGAAGCGTGTTCAGCTGGTGCTCGGTTCAAGCTTCCTGGTTGTCGAGGTTCCGGCAGATTCCGTACACACTTTGCGGTGGTCGTAACGCATAGCGTCGCACACCTGCGCCGTCGGTCCCCGGTAGCAGGTAAAGACATCTGTTAGAGAATGAATGTCCCACAGAACACTCGAATTGCCCGACCACGATTAACAATGGCGCGCTTCACCGGATCGGGGGCTCTATTGCCGTCGGGGATTGACCTCAAAGCGCGCAAAGCCCAGTTATCGACATTTGACCTGCCAGTAGCCGAAGAGCCGGTGACTCGCTTGAGGTCTCCTAAACCGCGAACCAGGCGCTCGATTCGCGCCTTGGCGATTTGCATTAGTGAGAAGCGGAAACGCGATCGCGGCAAACCATCGCTGTCCCTACGCGCGTCCTACGGCAGAACCTCATAAACTACGTAGGCGAAGTGCATCGAGTCTGGAGCCCACGAGTTGACGTTCATCGTTCCCTGTCCGCCGATTGCCTTCACGAGCGTCTTCTGAGACGCGGCCACGCCGCCGCGATCGATCGCGACGAGTTCGATCTCAATTTGGACATTGCGCGGGTTGTGGGTTGGCGTACCGGCAGGATAGCCGATATACACCATTTTCTTGCCGTCCGGCGAGATGTGGGGAAACCAGTCTTCAAGGGCATCGCTCACGACCATCTCGGCCTTCGCATCGCCGGCGCCTGCGCCATCGGCGGGAAAACGCCAGACCGATTCCTTGCCGGAACGATCCGAGTTGATGTAGATCCACTTGCCATCCGGCGAGTAGTCCGGGCCATCGTCTTGGTGGATATTGGAGGTGAGCTGCTTCTCTGCGCCTCCTTCGGCGGGGATGCCGTAGATGTCATATTGACCGCTGCCGTTGCGCTGGGCCACGAAGGCCAGCGTCTTGTTATCCGGCGACCAACCGTGAAAATAGCTCGGCGACTCGGACGTCATTAGCTTGACGTTGCTCCCATCGGCGTCCGCGAGAAAGACCTGCGAGCCCTTACCAGGCGGAACCGTGGCGGAGAAGGCGATCTTCTTGCCATTGGGAGAGATGGCCTTATCGTTATTACATTGAAAGTTTGCGGGCAATGCCAACCTTTGCGGCTCGGCTGTGCCGTCCTGTTTGAGGGCGAGCTTATAAATACTCCCGCCAGAGTTGGCGATGAGGTACTTCCCGTCGGGAGACCAGTTGGGCGCCTCCCATATCGAGTCCGCACTATAGAGCACGCGCGAGGAGCCATCGCGCAGATCGTAGATGAAGAGACGACTGCGCAGGTGCTGCTCATGGGGTGCTGCTTCCACGTGGGCCGCGGAAGATTGCGCCAGGAGAGCGGGAGCCGCCAGAAAGAACGCGATCAGGGCGAGCTTGCAGAATCGCGATTGGATCGAGAGAATCTTCATGCCGATTACACTCCTCTTCGGGTAGAAATCGCAGGGCCGTCTCCTTATTGACGGCGATCATCGTCTCTCCGGTTCAGCTTGCAACCCACGGTCAAGCGCACCGCAGTGCGAGCTTTGCTCCGGTCTACTCCACTTTACCCGCCGAGTTCGCGAGAACGACGTTTGAGAGCACAGCAGTGTCCGGCGTCGCGGGCAAGTGCGAACAGAAACCGATGCCCACATAAAAAGGTTCGTCGAGGTGGAGCGTGACTGGCGGGCCAAGCTGGTGCATGGGCTCGCCCTCAAGGCTGACAAAGATCGCAATGGAATCCCCATGCTTTTCGATTCCGATACGCCTGGCATGAATCCCGGCGAGGGCGCCCCCGAAGCGAAATTGGGCGTCCTTCATCATCGCGCCCCTGTCCGGACGCCACGCCAGGTGGATCATGCCCACCCCATGCTCGCCGATCATGGCTTCCCTGGAATCGTCATCAAGACTCTGGCGAATGACCAGGACTGCCTTGCGGTCGCCATAGCCCTGCGAATCGGGAAACGCGACGTCGGCGGCAAGCGAAACATCCCCCGACATCTTCTTCCAGAGATAGCGAAACTCGTCACGCGAGTACCAGATGTTATAGCCGGCGGAGTGAATGGTGTACTGTTTCGTGTTGGCGTCGTAATCCGCACTGCCTGGCACTACGGCGGCGCCAATGTCAGACTGGCCCTGAAACACTCCGAGCGGCGCATCAAAGTTCCTGCTCGGCCTATGAAAATCTGCCGGCGGCGGCACCTGAACGTGGGTAGGAGATCCCGGCTGCGCCCAGTCGGGCACGGCGGGTGCGGATGCTGCCGGGGCAGTGGGCGCTTGCGCATGCAGCGGATGCGCTGCCGCGCAGAGCACCAGGATGAGCAGCGGAACAAAGCAGGATCGTTGGAGTTCGAGCCGGTCGAAGAAGACTTGCATAGCGAGAACTTTAACAGACCGCACACACCGCCCGAGCGTCGAACGCCCGTTGGTGCAGGGCAATCGCATTTGAAAATGCGGGAGATTATGTTTTGAAAGGGCACGACTTTAGCCGTGCCGAGGAAGGCGGAAGGGAAGGAAACGGGCTTCAGCCCCTGAGGGATGCCTGTCGAAGGCAGCAGACTACTTCCCTCAGGGGCTAAAGCCCATCGTTTTTCGATGATTTCTGCGGCACGGCTAAAGCCGTGCCCTTTCAAAGCGGCTGTTGTTCTTGGTTCCAATTCCAAATGCGATTGCCCTGCCCGTTCGTGAGCTCAAGATCATGGATCGAACAGACGAAGTCCCTGCGCGCGAGCCGATGAATTGGAAACTCATTCTCAGTGAATGCAAACAGGCCTTAGCGCGTTTCCAGAATTACGACGCCTGGAAACGCGATTTGCCGATGGCGGCGACGGAGATTTGTAGTGATGGATTACTTCCGCGAAGCGGCATCTTGCCCAGTCTCATGCGGCGTTGCTGGGCTTGTTGCAAACACTAGCTGCCAATTTACAGGTTGGTTCGCGGTCTGTTCCGCGACCGCGCGGAGCTCGACCATTGTTGGCTGCTCGGGAAACTCCGCGGGGATATACCGAACGGTGGTCTCCGCCTGGGGCACTTCGAAGATGGAATCGGCACGTCTTGTTTGTCGAGAGGCCGACTTCAGATCGAGAAGGTTTTGTTGATAGAGTTCATTGAAGTACTCGGGATTTGTCCTGGACGACGCACCCAGAAGCCATGGTCCGAAATGCAGGCTTTGCCCTGGAGTCTCTCCGGCACTTGAGGTGTGACTGCTGACGCGCTGGCTCATACCGTAGTTGACGAGGATAACGTCGCCGGCAGAGAGTCTTTCTACCCTCAGGCCGCGTACCGGATTGCCATTGCGCGCGATGGTTATGTTGTCTGCCCATGACGGCTTCAAGACGATCAGCCTCTGGGTCGCATTTGCCTGCTGAATATCGATACGGATGGCGCCGGTTTCCGCCAGTGCCGATGCGGCCGTGGCGGAAAAGGTCCTGGTGCGGATCTGGCTGTCGATTGGAAATTCAAAGTAGATGTCTTCCGACAGAATGCGGAAGGCCGCAGTGTGCAAATTGGCAAACGCGCGCAAACCGTGGAGGGTGCAGCACCACCATGCACGCACATTCACAGTCGCCGGCACTCCGGCAGAGTCCAGCCGCGCATGCCCAAAGTCGCCGCTCGCGAACTGGTTCATGGAGAACTCATTGAAGTAAGTGTTTTGTGCGGTATTGAGATAAACGATATCCCCGGTTGCGCGATAGAGACCGAGGTTCAATCGAAGCCAATCGCATTCGGCACAACCTTCCGTGCGCTCGCGCTTTGGCGTCCAGCGTTCGGGAACGCCACCAGTAATAAGCGTGTCGCCCGAAGTCTGAATATCTTTCCAGGCCGCGATCACTTGATTCAGATGGGAGAAATCCCCGGTAAGCCGATAAAGATCCAGCGTTCCCCTGAGACTCGTCAAATAGCCGTGTACATGATCTCCGGGACGGCGCTCGATTCGAGAAGAAATGGCGGCGCACTGTTCACGATACCGATCGTCGCGGGTGACGGCATAAAGCGCCGCAAGACCCTCAGTCTGTTGCGTCCAGCAGATATACGAGGACGCGTAATGGTCGGCATTAAATGCATCGGCCATCGCCTGCGAGTTAAAGCGTGGCGCGATCCGTACCAGGAAATCTCCAAGTCGCTTGGCCGCGCCGAGGACATCGGGATCGCTTTTCAGAGCGTAGTATTCCATGAGCCCGACCAGCAGACGTCCGTTCCCCCAAAGGAGGGCCAGGTCATTGTCGTCAGGGTGGTCGTAGTGGAAGGTGCTGCCGAAGTAGCCATCCCGGTGCTGATGCGCGATTACGCGTTGCACTACTTCATCCAGAGATGGGAACGAGTCGCCAAAAACGCTGGCAGAAGCGGACAGTGCCCCGATCCACCGCCCGGAGAGATCGCCGGAGAAGTTGGTGAACCGGCGCCCCGGAGTCGCGAGAATGTCTTCCATTAGAAAATCGGAAGTGTATGCCGGATCTCGACCATGGAGCACCCGCCCCAGGGTCAGACGATACCGGCTGAAGTCCGGTCCTGCCTTGAGATCTTGATTGGCAGAGGGCGGCGCGTCGGCTAGAGCAAGGCGGGGCAAGGGAACCGATGCCGCAAGTGGGAGAGCGGCAGCCTGCGAGATGAATGTTCGGCGGTTCATGGCCAGAGCCAATATACCACCGTTGCTCCGTGATAGTTCGGAAGAAGCCTATTCAAGGTGACGTTGTCATCTGCCTCTGGCTTTCGCACACCCTAAGGAGTTCCCCAACCGGTCAGTTCCCGAATGAGAAGCGCATTGCCGAACGATAACGATCGAGTCTGTTTACCCGACGGACCTTACCAGTGCTCGCGAATGAACGCGGCGAACTGACAAACTCGAAACTATCGTGCAAGATGAAGTGAGGCTTCAACAGCATGCAAAGGCGAAGATCGCAGAATGAGGATTCTCTTGTCGCGATCGAATAACCGCCCACACGGAAGTAGCATGGTGTACCTACTTCATCAGTGAAGAGGGAGTTTTCGATTCGTGATGCGGCAGAAGTACACCCGCGCTGAAGGATGCAGCCGACCCGGCTCGTCTAACATGGTATGAAGCTCTGACGACTTCGCCAAGACGGTCTCCATTCTTCTGAGGAGTTCGACGCCGGATGACGCTTCATCGCTTACGGCATACGCTCGCCTCGATCGCGCTTTTCCTTGCCTGTGTTGCCGCGTATGCTGCCGAAGGATACATTGAAGACAAGTGGCGTTTGTTCAACACCAAGTTTGGGAATCATGCCGTAGCTCGCCC
>Ga0224559_1000197_pt1 | contig 41348 bp, 27 predicted proteins | sample 714S33034metaG_FD_180676 | JGI IMG/M metagenome (GOLD analysis project Ga0224559, IMG submission 180676) | Peat soil microbial communities from Stordalen Mire, Sweden - 717 S3 30-34 | ecosystem: Environmental > Terrestrial > Soil > Wetlands > Peat | place: Sweden: Norrbotten County, Stordalen... | reverse complement strand
GGCCATCGTCAGTTTCACCATCGGCGCCGACGGCAAGCCAGCCGGGTTGCGCGTGGATGCGCCCACTTTCGTGGACACGCCGCTACCCGGATGCGTGACTGCGCAGGTCTCGCACTGGGAATTCCCCAAATCGCAAAGAGGTGGCGGTCAGGTCAGCTACCCCTTTGTGTTCGTGGGAAACTAGAAAACAGACCGCTCTCGCAGAGCCGCTACGATCACGTGGGCGGAGGTGGGCTTCGCCCACCGAAGCCGGAGCGCGCGAGGCCGCGCGAAGCGCGGGTGAGGCAGGGTGGGAGGTGGGTGCCGAGGGTTTGGGAACCCTCCTAGGGTTCCCATTATTTCGTCGCTGTGCTGCGATCTTCGAAGTAGAAAACGGTGATCGCGAGGCAGTGGAACGCCTCGTCCGATGACTGGGTTACGATGGTGTCGACAACCTGACATTGGGGATGTTCACGGATCCACAGCGTCACCTTCTCGCCCAGGTTCTCGCGTTCCTGAGCCATGGTGGCGGAGAAGATCTTCACTCCGTTGAATCGTGCCGTCGTATGCGTCTGACTTTGGGCCATCGTCATTGGTTCTTCCTCTCCGGACTTCCTACTCGAACTGACTGCTTGATCAAGAGCCTTTTCCCCCTCCTTGCTGCTCGCGGTGCCGGAGCGCCCCGCGCCCACACTGACAAACCTTCTCCGCTATCCCTATACCAGCCCTTTCGCCTTTTTCACAATCACTACCGGTGCGAAATGTGAAACGATTTGTAACGCGGATTGGCTTCAGGCCAACCAAGCTAGACAAGTTCTTGGCGCAAATCGAGATAATCGAAGGACAAAGCAAAGGTCAGCAGATCGTCGAGCGCCTTGGGGTCTTCCTCTTCCGCCACCGCGCGCCCCACGCGCAGAAGATCGCCCGATACAAGCAGGGAAAGGCGTGTTGCCAGGCGTGATAGTCCGCGGCCCCACACGCTGAGGTTCAAGTTGTCGTACTTCCGCTTGATGGTCTGCGCCGTCTCTAGGATTCGACCGCGCGCGTTGTCGTCGAGCGCAGCAATGGCTCGCGAGGCCGCGATAGCGACCGGGCCTTGCACCGGTCCAGCTGCGTTGGCCAAAGCCAGCGCGGCGATGAAGTAGGGGCGCATCTGCCCACCCGAGCGAGCGGAACCCGCCAGGCGGCCGGGCACGCAGAGGGCAATGGCGCGGCTCAGACGGAAGCCCAGTTCGACCGTATCGTCGGTCGCCAGCAGCGCTTGGCCGCACAGAAGCCCGGGCGGGGAGAGGTCGGCCATACGTGCGTCCGCGCCCAAGACCGGCAAGCCGATGATGTCCTTGGGCACACCTACGTCGAACAGCCCGCACACATACTTGAGGATTCCGCGGAAGGCTTCGGGTTGCGCCGACACGGGCAGGGGTAGGTCGCATTCGAGAAGGCCTAGCTCTTCGCGCGTGAAGGGTTTGAGCACAGCATATTCGACCAGCAGGGCCGCGAGGGTCTCCAGGTCGGCTTCGTCGGGGCGATAACCAGCGCGCGCGAGCAGGTCGGCGGGCAACGGCATCTGAAGGCGGGGCAGGGACTTGGGGCGGCTTCCTTCCGCGACCTTGATAACGCGCTCGTCGGCCACCCCGCGCAGAACCATGGCCGCCGCGGTCACCGCCACGGAATCGGCTTGCGCCCGCTCCTCGAACAGGGTCAGAAGCTTGGTGGCGGGAACGGTTTCGTGGGGATGAAGCTGCCATTCGGCGGCCAGGGCGCGCGCGGTTTCGCGCCAGCGCGCGGGATCTTCCGCGTTCAGCTCGACCGATTTGCGCACGTCCTCGATGTTTCTCGGCGCAAGCCGCGCCGCCATGTCATAGGCGATGCGCGCCGAATGGCGGTCGCCGAGATGGTTCTCGTAGATCTGGCCGAGTTCGATCCACAGCCGTTTGCGCAGGGCTTCGGCGCGTTCGCCGAGGGCGGACACCAGTTTGCGCAGGAAGCGTTCGGCGCCGCGCGGGTCGGGCTCGGGCAAGCGGACGTAGGCTTCGATGAGCAAGGCGGCGGTTTCGGGCTGGTCGGGATCGATCGACAGGCTGCGTTCGAGATGCTCGCGCGCGGTTTGCGCGTCGTCCTCGGTGGCGGCCAGGCGTCCGAGCATGGTGTGAGCCTCGGCGAGATCCGGGTCGAGGGCCAGGGCGTGTTGCAGGCGTTCGCGCGCATCGTTGGCCTGGCTCGGGCCATGGGCCACGAAATCGGCCCAGCCAAGGTAGGCGTGGTAGAGCGCCTGATCGGGTCGCGCCGTGACCGCGGCTTCGAATTTGGCCACCGCCTCCTCGATGTGGTCGGTTTGAAAGAGCTGCAAGGCTTCGCCAAAAGCCAACTCGGCGCCCAGGGGATCGGGACCGTTGCGGGTGACGACCAGGGCGCGGTCATACTCCGCGCGCGCCACCGGGTTGGACAGCACCTGGCCGGCTTGCAGAATGGCGGTGCGCACGGCATCGAGTCTGCCCTTCTCGGCCGGGGTCAGATTGAATTGCGCCACCGACGCGTCGGAGAAGGGTCCGAGCCGCGAGCGCACGGCCGCTTCGATCTGGCTTGTCGCGGCCTGGGTCGGCACTCCCAAGACATCGTAGTGCGACTTGCCGTGGATCATCAGGTATTCGTGCAGCAGATCCTGGCGCAGATTCGAGGGCGTGGTTTGAACCGTGTAGGTGGGGGTGTGGCGCTCGGGCTTTGGGCGATAGCCGATGTCCAAGGCACCCGAGGGGGATTCATCGGCTGATTGGGAGAAGCCCGGGCGGCCGACCGAAGGCAGGACGTCGCTCTTGCGGATCTCCGAGAAGCTGACCTCGGCCGCGTTGGAGACGATGGCTTCGAATCGCTTGCTCAGGTCGGAGCCCAGTTTGTCGAGGGAGTAGGACGATTCCAGGGCGCGAGGCGAGGAAGCGCTTTCCACGACCGGCGCGCCGAGCACCGCAAGTCCGGTCTCGATCAGCGCTTCGATCTCGGCCATGACCACGTGGGCGTCGTCGCGCAGGGACAGCGCGCCCACGCTCGGGCCGTCGGCAATCACGTGCGCGATGTCGCCGCCGAATACCTGACTGAACATCTGCTGATAGCGGGAGAACCGCGGCAAGAGCTGCACCGAGCGGTCGCCGCTCTGGTCGAATCGCTCCACCAACATTTCCGGCGTGGCGCTGCGATAGAGCCCAAGGAAGATCGTCTTGGCCACGTCGAGGTCGTGCTCGATGATGCGCTCGCCGAAGGTATCGCCGGGGCTGAAGGCGTAGCTGCCTTCGTTCCAGCGCAGGCTGTCCACGATGCGCTTACGCGCTTGGGCCGCCAGGCACTGCAACACTTCTTCCGGCGACAGCCAGCCCAGCTCGACCAGGACCGCGCCCATCTTGTGGCCACGTCGCTTGGTTTCGGAGAGGAGAAACGTCAGCTGACCCTCGTCGATAATGCCCTTGGCGCAGAGGAGGGTTCCGAGCGCTTCCTGGCGCAGGTTGGAATCCGCCGCGACCACATTGCCGTCGCGCACGTAGAGATCCTTGAGGACCTTGCCGTGGGCCAGGGACAGAGTGCCGGTGGCGTGGGTATCCGCGAGGTCGAATATCAAGCGCGCCGGGCGCAAGTTGGTCAGAAGGCCCGAGCCGAGCGGGTTGGGCGGCATGACGTTCGCCTGGCCGTGCTTGGTCGACACCTGCTTCTGCGCATCGGACGGACTCGACGGTGGCCGCCCGAGTCCCGACAAATCGAACACCACGTCGCGCGGTTCGGTGGGTCTCGCGTCTTCCGCGCCGGCTGGCGACAGGGGCTCGGCCTCGGGTGCCTGGAGATTCAGCGGATGGGCATGCATGGACGCGGGAGGTGTCTGGCCGAGGCAAATGAGGACCGTTCGCACGAGATCGTCGGGCTCGATGGGCTTGGGCAGAAAACATGCCTGCACCTCGGCGCTCAAGCTTTGGGCCAGGCTGGGATCCTTGTAGATCCCGGACGTCACGATGATGGGCACCTCCTTGCCGAAGGGCGCCTCGCGTAGCGCCCGGCAAAAGGCGAAACCGTCCATAGCCGGCATGTACAGATCGGTAATGATGAGATCCGGTCGCTCGGCGACAAACACCGCCAAACCTTGCTGTCCGGTCGTGGCCTGGACCACCTGGGGATCGAGGATGGCCAGCCTGGGATCGCCCGAAATCAACCGTTCCATCGAGCGGCGCGCGACCGAGTCGTCTTCGACGACGAGGATCTTCTTTCCCATGTCTCCTTTGGGTGCCCGCCCCGCGGCCGGTTGTTCACCCACCGGCGGCGAAAGGCGGGCCTTTCTATTTGTTGCGGGTCGGAACCGTGGCCGGCGTCGCGTGCGAGGCTTCGAGAGACTCTATCGTTTCCGGCATGGCGGGCAGGGCAGCCTTCGCCTCGGGCGCTGGCGCGAGGCCCATCTTGGCCTTCAGCTCGGCCAGGGCGTTGTCGGTGCCCGCGCCACCGGATTCCAGGGCCTTGAATTTTTGTTGAAGGGTGTCTCCGGTCAGCTCGTTGCCGAGTTCGGTGGTGGCTTCGGCCTCGGCTTCGATCCGATCGACCTTCTGGGCCATGCGGTCGAAGGTGTCGAAGGCGCCGGTGTCCGAGAGTCCGCTCATCGTGCTCTGAATCGTCTTTTGGGCTTCGGCGCGCTTCTGGCGGGCGATGAGAATGTTTTTCTTGCGCTTCGCCTCTTCGATCTTGTCGTTGAGCCCGCGCAGCTGATCCTTGAGCTTGTCGACTGCGTCCTTTTGCAGCTGTGCTTGCTTGGTGAATTCGGCGAACTGGGCGTCGTGCTCGGCCTTGCGCTTGAGCGCCTCGCGGGCGAGGTTCTCGTCGCCGGCCTTCACCGCCAGCATGGCCTTGCGTTCCCATTCCTGGCCGAGATCGCTTTGCTCGTCGCGCTGCTTTTCCAGACGCTTTTGGTCCGCAATCGAAACCGCGACCTGCTTCTTGGCCTCGACCAGCTGGTTCTGCATGTCGAGGACGACCTGGGTGAGCATCTTCTCCGGGTCTTCCGCCTTGGAGATGACGTCGTTGATGTTGGACTTGAACAGGGTGCCGATACGCGAAAAAATTCCCATGACGGTTTTTCCTCTGCTGCTTGGACGCGACTAGGCGGGGGAGCGGAACTTGGAGAGCGCTTGATAGTGCTTGCTGGTCGCCATTCCCATGTCGTCGATGACGGCCTGGAACTCGTTGAAATCCATGTTTTCGAACTCGAGCGCGCCGGTGAGGACGATGGCGTTGCCCTCGATGCCAAAAGCGCAGTGGAAGAGTTCGGTGGTGTTGAGGCGCAGTAGGGACTCGTAGAGGGCCTCGCGCTGGGTGGCGGGCACGTCCATCATCTTGAGGCGGAAAAACACGACGGGACCAGCCAGCGAAACCATCAGGTTGTCGATGCCATCCAGGCGGAGACGCCAGATGTCGCCACCCAAATCCTCATAGGATATGCCCATCTTCAGGAGATACGACTCGATGTCCTCACGTGTTTTCATGCGAAGAATCGCCTTTCATTTGCCATGATGCCAGGCCCGGCGCCGGACGGTTGCCCCCGAGCGTAGACGATTCCTGTCCTGGCCACAAACTCGTTTCCCAAAGCCACGTGACCCATTGCAGCAGTCGGAGGTTGCCACGGGCGTCAGGCGGACCCAACCGCGCTTCCTATCCGGCCCTCCGTGCCCTCATCTGACTCCGTGCTCTCTCCTTATCTTGTTCAAGACCTCGCGCGCGACAGGGTTTTCGTTGTAACGTAGGGGCAGTTTCGTGATCCTACACACCCCAGCCCGTCCCAACGGCCTTCGCGACTTGCTTGCGCCAGTTGAACGAAGTCTGTTCATGTGGTACCCGAGAACCCCAGATGTCTTCTGATCCAAGTCGCTTGCCGCGCCACGTTGCCATCATCATGGACGGGAATGGTCGCTGGGCCGAGGAGCGTGGATTGCCGCGCATCGAGGGCCATCGCCGGGGCGCGGTGGCGGTGCGCGAGGTGGTGCGGGCCGCGCGCGAGATCGGTGTGCGTGCGCTGACCCTGTACGCTTTTTCGGCGCAGAACTGGCTGCGACCGCCTGACGAAGTGGCCTTGCTCATGCAGCTTCTGCGTGACTACGTCATCGACGAGCGACCCGAAATCATGGACAACGACATTCGCCTCATCACCATCGGCAATGTCGACCGACTGCCGAGTTTCGTGCGAGAGCCATTGGAGGCGCTCATGCGAGATTCGGCGAGCAATCGCAAAATGACCCTGTGCCTGGCGCTGTCGTACGGCGGCCGTGAGTCCATCGTTGAGACCACGCGCTCGCTTTGCGACAAGGTGAAAGCGGGTGTCCTCAATTCCGAGGACATCGACGAAGAACGCTTCCAGGCCGCGATGCAGACCCACGGACTGCCGCAGCTCGATTTGATGATTCGCACCTCTGGCGAAGAGCGGCTTTCCAACTTCCTCTTGTGGGAATCCGCCTATGCTGAACTCTACTTCACGGAAACCTTTTGGCCCGATTTCAACCGGGCCGAATTCATACGCGCGCTCGATTCATTCCGTGGACGCGAGCGCCGCTTCGGACTCACGCGCGAGCAGCTGCGCAAGATTGGCTGAGCGCGTCCACCGCGGGAGGCGCTGCGGGTGAAACCCGAGCGCAAGAACCTGCTTGTCCGGGTGGCTACCTCCGCGGTGGGACTTCCCGTCGTGGGCGCGGTGGTGTTGTGGCACGACCCACGCGGCATTCTCACGATCTGCCTGGTCGTGGCGATTCTCGGGCTTGCCGAGTACACCAGCCTGACCATGTCGGGCCGACCGTGGGCCGAGCGGGCGGGCGTGGTGCTCATCGGGGCGGGGCTCTTCCTCGCCCTCGCTCTTCGTCCCATGCTCGGCCTCGCGTGGCTGCTTGCCAGCGTGTTGGCCGTGGCGCTATTGCTTCTGCCACGCGCACAAGATCCGCACACGGCTTGGCCGCGCCTGGCCGCCTCCGGGTTCGGTGTCTTCTACCTCGGTGGAATGCTTGCGGCCCTGCCGCTCTTGCACATGCGTTTCGGACCGTCCTGGGTCGCCTTGGTCGTCGCGCTCAGCTTCGGCAACGATACCGGCGCGTATTTCGCGGGCCGGGCCTTTGGCAGACACAAACTCGCGCCCGCCATTTCACCTGGCAAGACGCTGGAGGGCGCCATCGGGGGACTTGTCGCGAGCGTGATCGTGACCTTGGTCGCCCGCGCCTTTTTCATGCCCGATCTCACCGTGCGCGACTGTTTCATGCTCGCTGTTCCCGCGGCCGTGGTCGGACCCGCCGGGGATTTGATCGAGTCCATGCTCAAGCGATCCGTGGGAGCCAAGGATTCTGGGCGGCTTCTGCCCGGACACGGCGGCGTGCTCGATCGCATCGACGCGCTACTTTTCGTAGGTGCTTATGTTTGTCTATATGCAACCCAGCTTCGCTAGCGCCCGAAGCGTGGCGGGTTCGTGCACGGACGCAACGGATACCCCGGATACGACACAGCCCTCGTGGAGGGTTTCGATAACCACGAGGGCTGCGCGGCCACCATGGCCGGGCTGGTTAAGTTTGGCTAGTTATGTTAAGCGATCATCTTTGATGATCGCGAGAGCAGGCACACCGGCTTGCGCCGGTGCGTGGGAGGATGAGCAACTACCGGAGTTGAAGCCTCGTTGCTCGCTGGCTACTCCAGCAACTCCCATGCCGGCCTCTTTCAAAGTCAGTCCTTTTGACCTAGAACTTGGAGATTCTTGGGATTTTCCAAAGACTCCCAAAACACAACCGCGGCCGATTGGCAGCTGCCAGTGACATCCACGTCAGGGTTGCTTGCCAAGTGCCGCAGAAATTCGCAGGGCTAGATGTCCAACACGCTGTTGCTCATCAACGCGGACGGCCCCGAAACACGCGTTGCGCTTGTGGAAGATGGCCTTCTTGGCGAACTCTACATCGAGCGAAAACATGAACGGGGAATTGCCGGCAACATCTACAAGGGGCGCGTCGAACGCGTGCTGCCTGGGATGCAAGCGGCCTTTGTCAACATTGGTCTCGAGAAGTCGGCCTACCTGCACGTCTCGGACGTGCGCGGTACGCCCGACGATCTCAAGCGCTTGATGGCGGCCAGGGACAACCCGGTACAGGAAAATAGCGACGACGAGGAGCCAGAGGCGCCGTCCGGCGGGGCGCGCATCGAGGATCTTCTCAAAGAGGGCCAGGAAATCGTGGTGCAAATAACCAAGGAGCCCATCAGCACCAAGGGCGCCCGGGTCACTCGCTACATTTCCCTGCCGGGACGCCACCTGGTGTTCATGCCCACCGTCGAGCATGTCGGCATTTCGCGGCGGATCTCGGCGGACAAAGAACGTCGTCGTCTGCGCGAGATCATCGATCAGATGCGGCCAGCGGGAACGGGATTCATCGTGCGCACGGTGGCCGAAAACGTGCCCGAGAAGGATCTCAAGGCCGACATGGATTTCCTCATCAAGCTCTGGAACAACGTGGTCCAGCGCACGGAAACCATGCGCTCCCCGTCGCTCATCTACAACGATCTCGATCTTCTCCTGCGCACCGTGCGCGACATGTTCACCCCCGACGTGGACAAGCTCATCATCGATTCGCGGCCGGACTATGAGCGCATCAAGAAGTTCATCGCCGCGTTCATGCCGGATTTCGCCGGGCAGATCGAGCTTTACACTAGCTCCGAGCCCATCTTCGACGGCTACGGTATCGAGATCGAAATCGATCGCGCCCTCGAGCGCAAGGTGTGGCTGAAGTCGGGCGGCTACCTCATCGTCGACGAGATGGAGGCGCTCACCGCCATCGACGTCAACACTGGGCGGTTCGTGGGCAAGCGCAACCTGGAAGACACCATCACGCAAACCAACCTCGAAGCCGCGCGCGAGGTGGCCGAGCAGCTGCGCATCCGTTCCATCGGCGGCATGATCGTCGTCGATTTCATCGACATGGATCGCTCGTCGAATCGCAACAAGGTTACGCGCGCCTTCAACGATTTTTTGCGGCGGGATCGGTCGAAGGCGGCGGTCACGCGCATTTCCGAACTGGGCTTGGTCGAGATGACGCGCAAGCGGACGCGCGAGTCGCTGCTTCATGACCTCACCGAGCCTTGCCAGCACTGCGAGGGCAAGGGCTACACCAAGTCTCGCCGCACGGTCGCCTTTGGGCTTCTGCGCGAGCTACGCCGCCAGGGCAACCTCATCGAGGGCGACACGGTTTTGGTCGAGGTTCATCCCGACGTCGCGCAAGTCCTGGCCGGGCCCGACCACGTCTACATGGAAGAAATCGAGAAGCGCCTGCAAAAGCGCATCGTGGTCAAGGCGCGTGCGTCGTTCGCGGTCGAGGACTACGAGCTTCGTTCGCCGGGGCAGAAGGCGCTGGAACACAGCGATTCGCCTCGCGAGGGCGATCGTGGCGATATCCGGCGGCAGCGGCGGCGGAAGAAGGTGGGGCCGCCCGCGGAGGTGCAGGCCATGCTCGACGAGGAAGAGATGAACAGCCTGCGCAGCGAGGTTGGAGACGACGACGATGCGGTTCCTTCGGCCGCCGCGGAGAATGGTTCCGCGGATCCGGCGGCGCGTGACACCGCTGCGGTCGGCGTCGCGGCTGCAACTCCGCCAGACACCAGCATCCCCGTTGCGACTCCTCCCCCGCAAACGCCGGCCCCGCACATCGAAGCATTGCCCGCGGCAGGCGGTCCGGAGACGCCCAAAAGCGAGGGCTAAGCCAGCCAGCTTTCTTGCTGCCCGTGGTGGCAAGAAGCGCCAGCGATCAGGGTGGTTATGTGTAGTCAAAGGTACTATATTCGATCACCTGTAGTCATCATAATTATCAACAGGAAAATGCCAGTAATCACAAAGTGATAGAATTTGATCCACAATTCTGTGACTGATAGCATTCCTGAGAAAAGGACGCCGAGAGAGGCGATTTCCCCAGGATGGCTGATCACGATACCAACCTGCCAGCAGTTGGCGATGAATGGACCGGACGACTCGTCCAGGTAGCGCAGGCAAAGTCTGACCCGCCAGCTTTTGCATCGGGCGCGCCTTCGGGACCCAGGCCGCAGGCGGAAGCGCGGCTCGAACGCAGGCTCTCCACCCACGTCCCTCCGGGAAAGACCCTCGGGCTGCGCTTGACCGAGAACCGATATGCCATCATTTCAGTGAAACGTGGACGCGACTCCTATCGCGTGCGGGTACATCGGATGTTCGCGGAGGCCGAACCGCGCATGGTGCGCGCCTTGGCCCGCTACGTGGTTCACAACGATCAGCGCGCGTCCGCGCTGCTGGGCGAATTCATCGAGCGACACCAGCACATGATCGCCAAGGCGCCGAGACGCTCGCAGCCGGCAGTCCTGCGCACCCGCGGCCGCGTGCACGATCTCGGTGTCATCTTCGATCGCATCAACCACCGCTATTTCGGGGGACGGCACGAGGCTCGCATCACCTGGGGGCCGACCCGTCGGGTCGAGCGACAGCGCTCGCTCAAGGTGGGCAGCTATTCGGTGGAGGATCGGCTGATCCGCGTCCACCCCGTGCTCGACCAGGAGATGGTGCCGGGATACTTCCTGGAATGGATCGTGTTTCACGAGATGCTGCACGGCAAGCACGCGATTCGCCGCGTGGGCAGTCGCCGTAGCTTCCATCCGACCGCGTTTTCGCAGGAAGAACAACGCTTCGCCGAGTACGGGCGGGCGCGTCTGTGGGAGCGCGCGAACATGGAGCGGCTCTTCCACAACTAGCTCTTGCTATGGCCGCCTATGCCAACTTGGCAACGACGGCGGGAGATTTGCGCCAGGAAAGCGCCGTGGACATGTCTGCGCCTGGTTTGCCGCGGGACCAAAGGGCTTTTGTCATGGAACGATTGATGCTAGTTCCTGGTGGAAGAAGATGAAGCTGGTGAAGAAAGCACTCCTTGCGCTCCTTGTCATCGCCGCGGCTCCCGGCTGCGGCCATGGGCGGTATCTGTCCGGAACGACCATCCTCGACAACGAGGTTAATCGGCAGATTGTCGATACCATCGAAGAGTATCGGATGCGGTTGATGGAGAAGAATGTCGACGGGCTTCTCTTGCTGGCGTCCGAAAAGTACTTCGAGGATGGCGGCACGCCGCAAGCCAACGATGATTACGGGTACTCGGGCTTGGCGACGATTCTTTCCGGGCGGCTGCAGCGCGTGGAATCGATTCGCTACGATATCCAGTACAAGAGCATCAAGCTGGGCAGCGATGGCCGTGCCGAGGTCGAGGCTTTTCTCAACGGCGCTTTCGAGCTGCAAGGCGAAGTCGGCGAGCGCTTTCGCCGGGTCAGCGACTTCCACCGCTTCGTCCTAGAGCGCTCGACGAGCGGCGGTTCCGCGAAGTGGAAGTTCCTTTCCGGTATGTAGAGAGGGCACAGAGGGCAGGGAGGTTACAGAGGGTCGTAGACGAGGAGTCGGGCTTCGAGGGGTCCGTTCCACAGGCGGTGGGAGATAGCGGGCTTGCGGTGCAGGGCCTTTGCGAAGAGGGGATTGCCGACCAGGCACGCGGCTCGCCAACCGGGCATGCGATCGAAGGAGCGCGCGATGGCCGCGTACAAGTACTCGATGTCGGCGCCGCGGGAGGGAGCGTCCAGGCGTTCACCGTAGGGTGGGTTCGTGCACAGAGTGCCGGCGGTGTCGAGCGGCGCGAGACTGGCGATGTCGGCGACCTCGAAGGCGATGTCGGCGAGCACGCCCGCGGCCTCGGCGTTTCTGCGCGCGGCCGCGATGGCCGCGGGGTCGATGTCGCGCGCGCAGATGGGGCAGGGAGCTTGAGGGCGAATGCCTTCTCGCGCGGTCTTGAGCAGGGTTTCCCAGATGCGGCGCTGATCGCTCGTGGCCCAACGCTCGAAGCCGAAATGGCGGCCAATCCCAGGCGCGATGTTCCGCGCGGCGCGCGCGTGTTCGATGGCCAGCGTTCCCGAACCCGCCATGGGGTCGATGAAGGGTTTGTCGAGCGCCACGCCACCCAGGCTCAGTACGGCGGCGGCCAGCGATTCCTTGAGCGGCGCTTCCACCATGGCCACGCGGTAGCCGCGGCGGTGGAGGGGCTCGCCCGCCAGGTCGACGAAGAGACGCGCCTCGCGTCCGCGCGCGTGTAGCACAACCGAAACATCGGGGTCGCGAGGATTCACGTCCGGCCGGCGGCCATTCCGATCGCGAAGCATGTCCACGATCGCGTCCTTGACCTTGAGGGCGGAGAATCCCGAGTGATGCAGGTTGGGGTTATCTTGCGTGGTGGCGCTCACCGCGAGGGTCATGTCGCGGCCAAGGAAATCGGTCCAATCGACCTCGCGCGTTCGGGCGTAGAGAGCGTCGGCGTCGTCGGCCTGGAAGTCGGCGACATCGAGCAGCACGCGCATGGCGATGCGGGAGTGCAGACACACCTTCATGCCGTCCATCAAGGTGCCAGCAAAGGAAACTCCGCCGTGCGCTCCGCGAGGTCCGTGGATTCGCAAGGCGACGAGTTCGCGGCGAAGGGCGCCCTCGGTGCCCTTCGCGCATGTGATGAAGAAGTTGCAGGAAGAACTGTTCACGTGGTCGGTCCGATCATTGGCCACACCATGGCCACACCATGCAGTTCCGCGCCGACTTGAGCAAGCGGGAATTGCCGGACACGCGTGCTAGCATTTGCGCGCTGTTGTTCCCAAACCTTAGTCAATCCAGGAGGAACCATGAAAAGCAAGCAAACCAGAAGTACCCATCACCCGCGGGGATGGATTCCCGATTTTCCCGACTACCGCGATTTCCTGTATGCCGACCTCCGACGCCTTGGGGTTCGGCTTCCCAAATCCGTGGATCTGCGGCCCGACATGTCGCCCGTCGAAGACCAAGGACAACTCGGCAGTTGCACCGCCAACGCGCTCGCGGGCGCGCTTGAGTTCTTGGAGCTTCACGAAGGGCAAACCCTCGTGGACCTCAGCCGTTTGTTCATCTACTACAACGAGCGCGTGATCGAGCACAGCGTGAGCAGCGACTCGGGCGCCCAGATCCGCGACGGTATCAAGACCCTGGCGGCGCAGGGCGTGTGTCCGGAACAGGAATGGCCCTACGTCATCTCGAAGTTCACCAACAAACCGCCAACCAAGTGCTACACGGACGCCAAGAAGCACGTCATCCAGTCCTACTATCGCATCGCCAGCCTGGATGACATGCGGGCATGTCTCGCCGAGGGTTTTCCTTTCGTGTTCGGGTTTTCCGTCTATGAGAGCTTCGAATCGGCGGCGGTCGCAAAGACCGGCGTGCTCAACCTGCCTGGCAAAGGCGAGCGTCAAGTCGGCGGGCACGCCGTGTGCGCCGTGGGCTACGACGACGCGGCCAAGCGCCTTGTCGTGCGCAATTCGTGGGGACCGGCTTGGGGCATGAAGGGCTACTTCACCATGCCCTACGACTACGCCGCGAATAGCAATCTGGCGGACGATTTCTGGACGATTCGCACGTAGCGCCGAGCATCGGGCGGCGAAGGAACCGCGCCACTTCTCGCGGAGGGGCGCGGTTGGGGTTAAAATGTCGTGCGGCAGAGTGCCGCTGGAGATATCCATCGTGCGATGCAGACCTCAAAAGACGGCCGCCGTGTTCGTGGCGCTTTCGGTGTTGTTCGTGGCGGGACGGGGCCGGGCGCAAAGCGACCGGCCACGCTTCGTGATCTTGCTCGACGATTCGGGTTCCATGACGCAGAACCCGGCCGGGGTATCGACCCATGGCGACGGCTCGCAATCGCAACCGGGCTGCGACCTCGACGGAAAGTCGAGCGCGGGGTGGGCCTACGACGACAGCAAGCTCTACCTGGCCAAGAGCGCGGTGATCGACACAATCTCGGCCTTCGGCGCCGCGGAATTCGCTTTGGCGACGTATAGCATGACGCTTCTTGGCCAGGCCTGCACGACCAACGCCGATTGCACGGCGCGGGTGGCCGGCTCCGCATGCCTTTCCGTACCGGGAGCCACGCAGAAGGTTTGCGCCTACCAGGACGTGGCCGATTACCTCGAATGTCCCGACGGCACGGGCAGCGGCTGCGTGAAGTGCGCGAATCCAACCGACACCAACGATTTCGTCTTCGACTGGGGCTCCTTCGATTGCACCAACGGCAAGACGTGCAGTTTTCCTTCCTGCATCGGTGGTCAGGTTGTCGTCGGTTTTCCCGCTGCGGGGGCGTCGAACCTGTGGGACATCTACCACTGGATTGACGGCGTGGAGGACGTCCCACCGTTCACGGCCAGCTCGAACCGCGAACTGCGCGCGGTGACCCAGACACCGCTCGGCTCGGCCCTGGACTCAATCCGTGCCTGGCTGACCGACGCGAGCCCGACCGCCGTCGGACCAGGCGCGGGTTTGCTCTCGACAAGCTCCACGGCGCGCGATCCCCGCGCCTCCTGCCGGCCCTATAGCATCATTCTCGTGACCGACGGCGAGGACACCTGCAGCCCCAATCCTGTCACCGATCCGGTGACCGCCGCGGGCGCGGCCTATCGCGCGGGTGTTAATGTGTACGTGGTGGGCTTTGGTACCGGCTATTCGGCGGTTCTCAACAACATGGCCATGGCTGGTTCAGGACAGTCGCGAACAGCCTACTTTCCGTCGAACCGCTCCGACCTCGCTGCGAGCCTGGGCGACATCCTCATGAATGCGATTCCTAAGCCCAAGTGCAACTGCGATGCGACTTGCTACGACGAGGCCGCGGCGTTTCCGCTCAAAGGCCAGGCCTGCACGGTGGGAATCGGGCGGTGCAAACGCCAAGGCGTCTATGCCTGCAACACGGCTGGAGATGGAGTGGTGTGCGCGAATGCCGCGACTTGCGGCGCCACGCCGCTGGTGGCCGGAACGCCGGTGACCGAGCAGTGCGGAATTCTGCCGGGTTGCCTGGCTCCCACGCCGGCCGACTGCGCCGATGAGAATTGCAATGGCCTTATCGACGAGGGACTCTCGTGCGCCTGCGCCTCCCAGCCCGAGGTGTGCAACGGCAAGGACGACAACTGCGACGGCATCATCGACAACATCGCTCAGGTTCCGTGTGGACTCGACCTCGGCGCGTGCAAGCCCGGCGTGACTGTGTGCGGGCCCGACAACACGGTCGTCTGCAAGGGCGAGATCGGCCCCACGCCCGAGGTCTGCGACGGAATCGACAACGACTGCGACGGCATCGTCGACCAGTTTGCGCGGACCTGCTATCTCGATGGCCAAACGGGCTGCACCTACGATGCCACCGCCAACACCTGGACCTGCGTGGGCGGGTGCAAGACGGGTTTGCAGATCTGCTCGGCCGGCACGTGGCAGGCTTGCGCTGGAGCGGTCACTCCCGTGGCCGAGATTGCCTGTGACGGCATCGACAACAACTGCGACGGCCGCGTGGACGAGAACGACCCATCGGCGCAGGACACCTGCTACCCCCCGGCCACTGTGGGCTGTGATGCGACGACCGGCAAATGCATCGGCCAGTGCGCGCTCGGCCACCTGGCGTGTGCGGCGAACAAGATGGGCACGACGTGCGTGGGTGCCACCACTCCAATCGCCGAAATGTGCAATGGCAAGGACGACGATTGCGACGGCCAAATCGACGAGGATTTCCCGACGCTCGGGCAGGCGTGCAACCAGGCTTCTTGCCAAGGGGCGGGCGTCTTCGTGTGCAACAAGGCGGGGACCGACGTCGAGTGCACGGTCAGCGGGCTGGGGCCGACGCCGGAAATCTGCGACGGCATCGACAACGATTGCGATGGTCTCATCGACGAAGCACCGAGTCCCGGCGAGCCCCCGATGCCAGGCGTTGGTATCGCCTGCGGCAGCGATATTGGCGAATGCAAGGCTGGCGTCACCACGTGCACCAGCGGCAAGATCGTGTGCAACGCCGTCGGCCCAACGCCTGAGATCTGCGATGGCAAGGACAACAACTGCAACGGCAGCATCGACGAAGGTCTGGTGCCGCCCGCCACGAGTTGCAATCCGGATGGCATCGCATCGGGGCAGCCCCTGCTTGGGGAATGCCGAGCAGGAACCTTCGTGTGCGAAGGAAGCGCCGGTTGGAAGTGCGAGGGTGGCGTCGGTCCGACGCCTGAGATCTGCGACGGCAAGGACAACAACTGCGACGGGCAGATAGACAACGGTGCCATCTGCCTGGCGGGCCTGGTGTGCGTTGGCGGCGAGTGCATTCCCACCTGCGCGGAAGGCGGCGAGCAGTACCCGTGTCCCGCGGATCGGTACTGCAAGAATGGAGCTTGCCTAATCAGGGCATGCGCCCTTCATCCCTGCGCGGCCGGGCTTGTGTGCCAGGCCGATGGAACCTGCGTCGATCCTTGCTCGCAGGTGACCTGCCTGCCCGGCGCGACCTGCGTGAAGGGAATCTGCCTCGATTGCTATAGCCAGGGATGCCCGGCCGGCAAGGTCTGCATCGATCGCCAGTGTCAGACGGATCCCTGTGCGGGCGTTACCTGTGTCGAGAAGCAGTTCTGCAACGATGGTGTTTGCACGCCAAGTTGCGCGGGCGTCACCTGCGACGTCGGTCAGGTCTGCGCGCAAGGTGCGTGTCATGCGGCGGCTTGCTCCCAAGCATGTGAAAGCAACCTATTCTGCGACACCGCGACCGGTCAGTGCGAGCCCAAACATTGTGTCGGCGTGGCGTGCCCGGTCGGCCAGACCTGCGTCAATACGACCGGACGTTGCACCGACAATCCTTGCGAGAAGGTTCACTGCGGGACCGGAAAAATCTGCGTGGTGGCGGACGACGGAATCCCGGACTGCGCGATTCCAGCGGTCAACGGTATCGCCAGTCAGGCGAGTACGACCGGAAACGGCGTGTTCGGATGCAGCTGTGGTGTCGCGGGCGGACGCCCGGGTTCGCGCGCCGGTTTTGTCTCGTTGTTCGCCGTTGCGATGGCGGTGGCACTGCGCCGCCGGCAGCGACGGTAGCAACGAACGTCAACCCCGCTGCGGCAACCCCGCTACGGAACGAAGGCGCGCGGCAGGGCGACCGCGTAGGCGATGGCGGGCGGGATCTTTTCGGGTGGCAGCCCACGCCAGTAGACGTGCCAGTCCGGGAATCGGACGAGGCCGTCGCACTGCTTGGCGTACCAGGAAACGATGGGATTGTCGGGGCGCGCGCGCCAGAAGAACGAGGGAAAATCGCGCGCGATGAGCGACCAGATCTCGCCGCCGATGCCATCGCCCTGGGCTTGCCGGTTGACGGCGAACTTGCTCAAGTAGGGCGCGACGTCCGTATTGGCCAGGAGGGCCGCGCCTAGGTAGTTCTCCTCCAGGTAGACGCTTTCGGCCTGGGTGACGACCAAGCCGCCGTCTTCCATGGCGCCTGGAACAAGGGCGCGGCCGAAAGCCGATTCCAGGAGTTCGGCCAGACGACCGTGATCGACCGCGTCCAAGCCGCCGTGCTTTTCGATGCGCGATCCCTTGCGGATCAGTGTGCCCGCGCCGCTGACGGTGAAGAGCTCGCGCAAAAGGTGTAGGGGGTTGACCACGGCCACGCTCATGCGCTGAGGCAGTTGGTCGAGCAGCGTTTTCACATGGCGAAGCAACGATCCATGGCGGCGCGGCAGATCCGCGGTGTCGAGCAGGCGCTCGTAGTCGGTGGACAGGTTGACGAGCGAGATGGGCGGAGCGCCTTCGCGTTCGATGCCCTTGCTGGTGGAAAGGAAGATCACCTTGCGCGTTTCCAGACCGGCCGCGAGCGTGCGCAGCAGGCGGAAGCGATCGTCGATGGCCAGCTCCTTGGCGGCGTCGAGCGAGACGATAGGAATGGTATTTTCTTCCAGGGTTTGACGAACGCTGGTCTGGATTTCTTGTGGCAGGTCGGTGCCCGAGCCGATCACCTTGGCCGGCACTTCGTCCTCGAGCAGCCACTCCAGAATACGCTGCGATTGCTTGTCGGCGTCGCGCGCGTCGAGCAGCCCCACCAGCACCACCGGGTAAAGGCCCAGCCCGGCCAGGATGCGCAGGTCGAAGTGGAACGGGTCGAGCGCGGCCCGCACGATCTGGGCGTCGGCCACGATGATGGCGAAGCTTTCCTTGCGTTGCGAACGGAAGAGCTTGAGGTACAGGTCGACGTCGGCCTTCTGGCCCACGCTCTCCAAGAATCGTTGAATGATATCGGGATCCATCAGTCGATGACCTGAAGCAAGATTCGCACAGCATCCTCAAGTTCGTCGAGGGCAACGTATTCGTCGGCCTTGTGGGCCTGTTCCACGCGGCCCGGCCCGAAGACCACGGCGTCGATCCCCTGGGCCACGAATTGGCCGGCTTCGGTGCCGAAGGGAAGATCGATGGGGTGTTGCGCGCGCTCGCCGAATAGCTCGGAGAATGCGCTGAGGTCGCGGGTCTGAAACGCGGGGTTGAAGGCAAAGGCTTCCCATTCCATGGGTAGGGGCGCAATCACCTCGGTAACCCCAGCGCGCGCCTGGGCGACCAGGCCGTCGCCGTCGACGCCAGGGCCGGGACGCATGGAAAATGTCAAGGTGGCTTGCGTGGGAATCATGTTGAAGGCCATGCCGCCGTCGAGCGCGGCGATGTTCATGCACAAACCACGCAAACCTTCCGGGCCAAGGGATCGGTTGCGCTTGCCCAGCTCTTCAAGGCAAACCGCGGCGCGCGCCAGAGCCGCGAGCGGGTTCGGCACCGTTTCGGCCAGCGACGAATGCCCTCCCGGCGAGCTAGTGCTGATGCGCGCGGCATGGACGCCGCGATGGCGGGTTCCCACACGACAGCCGCTCGGCTCGCACACAATCGCACGCTTGAGGCCACGGCTGCGCTGGCTCGACAGGAAGTCGCGAATGCACGTGCCGCCGAGCTCCTCGTCGCCGGAGAAAAGAATGGCAAGGTTTTTTGGTGGTCGTCCCTCGCCGCCACGCGTGGCCAGGGCTTCGAGGATGGCGGCGATCGCTCCCTTGGTGTCGGCGCTGCCCAGGCCGAAGAGCCGCTCCTCGCGGCGAACCAGTACCAGCGGATCCGAGGTGTAGCCCGCGTTCACCGGCACGGTGTCGAGGTGTGCGTTGAGGATGAGGGCCGGCGCTTCACCGCCGAAACGGGCAAAGGTCGAGTGGTGTCCGGCGGTGGCGAAGACCTCAACCGAACCTGCACCGAGTTGGGTCAGCTCGCGTGCCAGCTTCTCGGCCAGCGGCTGTTCGTTTCCGCCGGGGTTGCGCGTGTCAATGGCAATCAGTTCAGCAAGGCGTTTCTCGACGCGGCTGCGAGCTTGCATGCTATTTGCGTCTACCATGGACTTGACCTGCCTGGTGCCGGGGTTCATGCTTTTGCTTGGACCTTCTGCGCGGTTCGATACCCGGACGAAGTTTCTTTTCCCTACAAGCGAAAAACTGGGAGCTGCCTCTGGCCGATGGAATGAGCACGCCCGCTAGAGTCGGGAAGCCCGATGCGGCCAATCCAAGTGGCTCCCCCCTACCATGGTAGGGTCAGGACTCGTTCGAACGGCCGAGGTGGAAGGTTCGCTACTTAAGTCGGTCAATACGCGAATCGCCGGACGGAAACGTTCATGACCAAGCCGAGCGCCAGCATGACGGTGAGCGCGCTCGAACCGCCGTAGCTGAAGAGGGGCAAGGTCACGCCGACCACGGGCAGAAGGCCGGTCACCATGCCGATGTTGACCGCGACTTGCCAGAAGAGCATGGCGCCCACGCCCACGCACACGGTGATGCCGAAACGGTCGCGCGCCTCGCGGCCAATCTTCAGCACCCAAAGGACCAGAAGTCCGTAGGCGATGAGCACCGCGAGGCAGCCGATGAAGCCCCATTCCTCGGCCCACACGGCGAAGGGAAAGTCGGTCCACAAGGCGGGCAGCGAACGCAGGCGGATCTGCGTTCCTTGCAGGAAGCCCTTGCCGATGAAACGGCCCGAGCCCACGGCGTTCATGGCTTGGCGGGGCTGCCAGGCGGTGGCCGGATCGAGCGCCGGGTTGATGAACGCAAGCACCCGGTTGCGCTGGTAGTCGTGCAGGGCGTATTCCCACAGTGGCGCGATAGCCAGAATGCCCGTGACGATGATGCCGCCCAAGGTTTTCATGCGCAGGCGCGCGACGACGACTACGGTGGCCGAGATGAGACCGATGATGAGCGCGGTGCCGAGGTCGGGCTGGGCCGCGACAAGGAGCACGGGCAGCCCGGCCAGAAACAGTGGCACCAGGATGTGGCGCAAGGTGCGGCCGTCGAGCGAGGGCGTGTCGTGGATGTACTTGGCCAGCGCGACGATGGTGAGCACCTTCATCAGTTCGGAGGGCTGGAAGTGAAAGGCGCCCAAATCGAACCAGCGGCGCGATCCGCTGACCACCTTGCCGTGCACCAGCACCGCTACCAAGAGCACGATGCCGAAGCCGTACAGGATGTAGCCGATGCGCGAGATAATGCGGTAGTCGAAGCTGGCGACCGCCAGGAAGATCAGCATGCCGCCGGCCAGCCACGACAGCTGCTGGGCGAAGAGATTGAACTGGCGTTCGCGAACCGCGCTCCACAGGTTGAGCAGGCCCAGGCAAAAACACACCGTGGTCGCGATGGTCAGCGTCCAGTCGAAGCGAAAGCGCAGTTTGCGCCAGGAAACGACCTTCGGCACTAGGGCTCCTCTTTCTCGGGTGCTTCTGTCGCGGAGGGTTCGGGCGCGCTGGCCGCGGGCTCGCTTGGGGCAGGCTTGTCGGCCGTGGCGCTCAGCCGGCGTTCGCCTCGATGGGACACGCGCGGCGGATTGCGCTCGTCGGGCGGTACCACGCTGTCGAAGTAGTTCTCGACGATTTCGACCGCCACCGGCGCGGCTACCGAGCCGCCGTGGCCGCCGTGTTCGACGAGCACCGCGAAGGCGATGCGCGGCTTGGCGGCGGGGGCGAAGCCCGCGAACCAGGCGTGATCCACGCGTTCGTAGGGCAGGGGCGGCTCGTCGCCTCCGCGGCGACCGCCTTGGAAAACCTGCGCCGTCCCGGTCTTGCCGGCGATCTCGATGTGCTTGGGGCGTGCCTTGTACGCCGTGCCCTTCGGATCGAAGACCACGCCGTAGAGCGCCCGCCGCAAGAAGGCCAGCGAGTCGGGCAGGACCGAAACCTCGCGGCGCACGCGCGGGGGGAACTCCTCGATGACCTGGCCGGTGGGCGATTCGACCCGGTCAACGATTTGTGGCAGCCACAACTTCCCGTCGGATGCGATGGCGGCGTAGAGCAGCGCCATCTGCAGAACCGTGACGCGCACGGCGCCTTCGCCGATGGCCGTGTTGAGCGCGTGGCCGACCACGAAGCCTTCGTTCTTCTTGTCGAGGGTGGCGCGAGCCCGGTGCCACTCTTCCGTCGGAATGAAGCCAGCTTGTTCGCCGTTGAGTCCGAGTCCGCTGGGCGCGCCCAGCCCGAAGTCGGCGGCGTACTTGGCCATGCGGTTCATCATGCCGGGGCGACCGCCGAGGTCGTAGAAGAAGACGTTGCAGCTCTGCACGATGGCGTCGTACAGGTTCACCGTCTTGTGCGCTTTGGTGCAGCGAAAACGGCGGCGGCCGACCTGGATGAAGCCGTTGCACTTCACCTTGTCCTCGGGGACGATGACCTTTTCCTCAAGGCCGGCCAGCGAGGTGATGGCCTTGAAGGTCGAGCCGGGGTTGAAGGTGTCCGACAGGGCCTTGTCGCGGAAGGGGCGCAGCCGATCGCTCAGCACGCGCGCCACGTTTTCCGGCGATAGCCCGCTCGACATCATGTTGGGATCGAAGGCAGGCTTGGAAGCGATGGCGAGAATGCGCCCGGTCTCGATGTCGATCACCACCGCCGCGGCCGAGCGCACTCCGCGCAAGGCGCGTTCGACGATGCGCTGGAGGTCGAGGTCGAGGGTGAGAATCACGTTGTTGCCGGGCGAGGGCGACTGGCTGATCGGCCCGTCGGTCACCAGGTCGGCGATGCGCACGTCTGTGCGGCGCAGACCGCGCCGGTTGACCACGACCTTCTCGAAACCCTTCTGCCCGCGCAGGTAGGGTTCCCACTGGCGCTCGATGCCGGTGCGGCCGATGGTGTCTCCGGACAGATAGCCTTCATCCTTGCGCGTCTTGATCTCGTCGGCCGACACCTCGTTGAGGTAGCCGATGGCGTGCGCGGCGAGGGTGCCGTAGGGGTAGTGGCGGCGCTCCACCGCGGCCACGCGAATGCCAGGTTTGTCGAGCGAGGTTTCAAGCTGCGCCATCACTTCGCGGCTGACGTTCTCGGCCACCACGAGGGTGCGATCCTTGCCCTTGGTCGCTTCCGCATTGATGGCGTCCCAGGTGGGAAAGCGCTCCACGTCCGGCCCCAAAAGTGCGCGCAAACGGTCGTACGATTCCTGCGTGATCTGCGAGGGCAGGACCTCGATGTCGTAGGACGGCACCATGGTCGCCAGCGCGCGACCCTTGCGGTCGCGGATCTGGCCGCGCATCGCGGGCAGCGAGACGGTGCGGATAATATTCTCGGCCGTCATGCGATAGAAATTGTCGCCCTCGATGATCTGCAAGTAGAAGAGGCGACCGCCCAGGGCCACAAATACCAAGGCCGCGACGACCGAGAGAACCTGGCTGCGGTGCCGTATCTCAGGAAGTTCCGCGTCCTGTCCTGCGATGTCCATCGTCGAGAATCAGCGCTGAGGTATGCCCTGGCCGAGGGCGCGGGCACGGCGGCGCGCCAGGCCGACGCGCAAGAGGGCTGGATCGAGACGGCCATCAAGGCGGGACAGAAGCCACAGGATGGGAGGGCCGAACGCGGCCGTGAGCAGGGCTTCAAGTGGCGCCTGGCTCAAGCCGCCGTAGCCGCTTTCCGGGCTGATCTGGGCGCGCACGACGACGATGAGAAAGGCCGCGATCATGCTGGCCACGAACGACGTGGCGGCCTTGAGCACGATGCCTCGCACGGCCAGCCGCCAGGCCAGCACGCGTGCGATGAGCGCCACCGACACGAAGGCGAAGGCGTGCACACCGCGGGGCGCGCCCGACACCAGGTCGAAGAGGTAGCCCATGCAGAAGCCAACCACCACGGCCGAACTCGGAGACCACTTGAGGGTCGCCATGCCGACGTAGAGAACCACCAAGAGCCCGAGGCTCGGCGTCACCAAGTGCACCGGCGCGAACTCCATGACTGTCGACTGCAAGAGTAGCAAGAGCAGACCCACGGCGAGCGTGGCGATGGAACGCATCAGCGATACACCGCCAGCCCGTGCGCGGGCGCCAGGGGCTTCTTGAAACCAGATTCCGGATCCGCAGACGGAGCCGGCGCCACCACCACCAGCACCTCGGAGAGACGCGCGAAATCGACGTCTGGGGCAATTTCGATTTCTTGGGTCAGACCGGCCGAGTTCTTCACGATCTTGCTGATCCTGCCCACGGGCAGATCGCGCGGGAAGCCGCCGAGTCCGCTGGTGACCACGAGATCGCCTTCCTTGGCCTGCTCGCCTTGCATGAGATATTCGATGGCGCAACGGTAGCCGTTCTCGCCCGGCTTGCCCTTGAGAATGCCGCGGCCGCCGCTGCGTGGGAGCACGACGTCGATGGCCGAGCGCGGATCCACCGAGAGCAAAATGTCCGAGGTGTCGCCGGAGGTTCGGTTGATGCGGCCGACGACGCCCTCGGGAGTTATGACCGGCATCCCGCGCTGGACCAGTCCTTCGCCGCGGTCGAGTTGGATGCGCGCCACGCGGAAGTAGGGCGAGACGTCGATGGCGATCACTCGCGCAACCAAGGTCTCGGCCGTGACGGCGTTGCGCAGGCCGAGTAGGTGCTGAAAGCGCACGCTTTCGGCGGCGCCGCGCTTGGCCTCGAGAAGCTCGGCTTGCAGGCGGCGCTTTTCGTTCTGTAGGCGCTCGTTCTCGGCGCGCACATGCACCAAGTCCACGTAGCGTCCGGCCGCGTGCCCGATGCTGCGGGCCAGGGTGGCGAAGGCCGACTGGATGGGCGAGACCAGGGTCAGGATGCCGCGATCGAGGGGCGAGAGGTATTCCGGCGAACGTGCGCTCGAGCGCAAGAGGAAGAGCGCGAGTACGAAGGCCGTTGTCACGATCACGACCTCGCGGACCTTCTGTCTGTGGCCGGTGGGAAGCATGCCGCGTGCGGAACGTCGCTACTGCAGGGCGACTTCCTTGAGCAAAGCCAGTTCATCGAGCGCGCGACCCGTGCCGAGTACGACCGCGCACTCGGGCGAATCCGACACCATGACCGGCAGCCCGGTTTCCTCGCGCAAGAGCACGTCGAGGTTGCGCAGCATCGAACCGCCGCCGGTGAGCACGATGCCGCGGTCGACGATGTCGGCGGCCAGCTCGGGCGGCGTGCGCTCAAGAACCGACTTCACCGCCTCGACGATGGCGCCCACGGGTTCGGCGAGGGCTTCGCGCATCTCGTCGCTCGTCACCACGATGGTCTTGGGCACGCCGGCGATGAGGTCGCGCCCCTTGATCTCCATGGACTCGATCTCGTCGAGTTTGTAGGCGTTGCCGATCTGCTTCTTCACCAGCTCGGCCGTGCGCTCGCCGATGAGCAGGCTGTACTTGCGCCGGATATACGCGACCACCGCCTCGTCCAGCTTGTCGCCGGCGACCCGGATCGAGCGCGCGGCCACGATGCCCGACAGCGAGATAACCGCGACCTCGGTGGTGCCGCCGCCGATGTCGACGATCATGTTGCCCGAGGGCTCGGTCACCGGCAGACCAGCGCCGATGGCCGCGGCCATCGGTTCTTCGATGAGATAGACCTCGCGCGCGCCGGCGGCCAGAGCTGAGTCGCGCACGGCGCGCTTCTCAACCTCGGTGATTCCCGAGGGCACGCCGATGATGATGCGCGGCTTGACCAGGGTCTGGCGGTTGTGCACGCGGGTGATGAAATAGCGGAGCATCGCCTCGGTGACCTCGAAGTCGGCGATTACGCCGTCCTTCATCGGCCGCACGGCCACGATGTTGCCCGGCGTGCGGCCGAGCATTTCCTTGGCTTGCTTGCCCACGGCCAGCACTTTCTTGGTGCCATTGCCCGAACGTTGGACCGCCACGACCGAGGGTTCGTTGGACACGATGCCCTTGCCGCGGACAAAGGTCAGCGTCGTCGCCGTCCCGAGATCAATGGCGAGATCGTTGGAAAAGAGCCCGTAGACCCAGTCAAGTAGCATATGGTGCGGCGGGAAAAAGGCATGGACAGCCTTTTGTCGCGAGCCTGTCCCCTATTATCACACCCCTGGAGGATGCGCCACGCCCCATCTCCAGATCATCGTTCCACCAAGGACATTTTTCCGCGCTCCGCTTCCCCGCGAGTCCGTGCTAGATTGCCGCACCTTTTAGAAAGAAACGTCAACGGAGGGTCTAGTTCCATGCTCGAGCAGATGCGTCAACAGTCACGGTCGCTGCTCATCTACGTGCTGTTTGGCATCGTAATCGCAGTCTTCATCATCAACTTCGGTCCGCAGTCACCCGGCTCGTGCAATCGCGCGGGGCGAACCGCCCAGCCGAACGTGGAAGGGGCGAGGGTGAAAGGCCACCTTCTCACCCGGCAGGACTATATGTACGCCATGATGATGGTCGGCGCGCAGAACTTCCCGCCCCAGCGGGCAAAGATGATGCGTCTTCATGAGACGGTCATGGATCTGCTGATCGATCGCGAGATCATGGCCAGCGAGGCCGAGCGGGCTGGCTTCCGGGTCAGCGACGAGGAGGTCGAGGATCTGATCGCCGATTCCAAGCTCATCGGGCTCGGGCGCGAACAGAAGGCGCCCGTGTTCGATCAGGATGGCGTGTTTTCGCACGAGAGCTTCCGCAAGTTCGTGCAGTACCAGCTGGGCATGACCCCGCGTGCGTTCATTGAAGAGCAGCGGCGCGAGATGCTGGCCAACCGCATGCGCGAAAGTTTGCGAGCAGCCGTGGCGGTTTCGCCGACCGAGGTCAAGGAGGACTGGACGCGCGAGGCGGACAAGGTGAACATCGAGTACCTGCGCTTCCCCTTGCATCGCTATGAGACCGAGATGGAACTGCGGCCGGAGGAAATCGCGAAATACGCCGCGGCCAACGTGGAAGCGCTGAAGAAGCTCTACGACGAGCGCAGGGCCGCGCTCTACGACAAGCAGCCCAAGCAGCGCCACCTGCGCCAGATTCTTGTCAAGCTCCCGGCCGAGCCCAAGGAAACCGACGTGGCAATCGCCGAAAAGAAAGCCGAGAGTTTGGCGGCGCGCATTCGCAAGGGCGAGGCTTTCGCCAAGGTGGCCAAGGCCGCTTCCGAGGACGAGCGCACCAAGGCTCGCGGGGGCGATCTCGGCTGGCAGCGCGTGGGCAGTACGCTGTTCGATCCCGCGGTCGAAACCAAGATCGCCGCGGCCAAGGATGGCGAGCTGGTCGGGCCGGTGAAGACGGCGAGTGGCTTCGTTCTGGCCGTGGCCGAGGCCACGCGCGAGGGCACCATCGAATTCGATGCCGCCAAGCTAGAGCTTGCCGAGAGCAAGCTGCGCGAGGAAAAGAGCAAGGCGCAAGCCAAGGCCGAGGCCGAGGCCGCGCTGGCCAAGATCAATGCCTCGCCGAGCAAGACCCTGAAGGAGTTGTTTCCCGCGCCCGAGGAATCCGAAACTGGCGCGGCCAAGTCGGCGGCCATGCACGCCGAGGAGACCGGACTCTTTTCGCGCCACGGCTCGACGGTAGCCACCATCGGCAAGGCCCCCACGCTGCTCAAGGCGATCTTCGCCCTGACCAAGGAAGCGCCCGTGGCGGGTCCGGTCGAGGAGATGGGAAGCTTCATCGTGGTCAAGCTGGTGGAACGCAAGCAGCCGGATCTGGCCGAGTTCGACAAGAACAAGATCGCTTTGGTCGAGGATGCGACCAAGCGCAAGGCCGGTTCGGTGGTCATGGAATGGGCGCTCGCGCGCTGCCGCGAGGCACGCGATGCCAAGCAGATCGAAGTGAACACCGATCTCTTGCGATACGAGGGCGGACCCGAAGGGGCGATCCAGTACGAACCTTGCTCGCCTCCGCAGATGTGATCGGGCTCGGGGACACCCGCCAGAAGGGTTCACCGCAAACGTGGTCCTGAGCGTGGACGTGGTCGTGGTCGATGGGGGCGACTTCGGTCCCCGCAAAGGTCATGGGCGCGATGTCGTGGGTGCGCTGGCATGAGCGAGCGCCACGAGGACCGTGGTTCATCGCCAGGGCGGCGCAAGCGGCCACGCTGGATGATCTTCTTCACCGTGGCGATGTTGCTCTTGGGCGGGCGTATGTTTCTCGGTGGCGTGAACGATCTGCACGGGATGGTGACCGGAAAGGCCGAAACGCTCAGCCTCGATGGCAGCCTGGATGCCCAGCAAGAGGCGCTCTTGCGCGGACAGGTAGTGCTAGCCAACGCGCTCGCGCGCGCGCGGCCGATGGCGCTCGCCCTTCATGCCGCCGCCCGCCTTGGGTTGGGCCTTCTCTATTTGTTCGCGGTCGCCGCGGTATTCTCCAATGATCCGCGCGGTCGGCGGGTGGCCGTGGTCGCCGGTTGGGCGGGCATCGCGGTAAGCGTCGGCAATGCGCTTTTCCTCATCCGAGTGGTGCGTCGGATGCTGCCCGGACTTCTGCCTACCCTGGTGGATGCTTTCGCGCAGGATGCCGCGCGGGCCGGACGCGCGGTTCCACCCGGAGAAGCCGTCGCGGAACAGGTCAGTCTCTTTCTCTGCGACGTTCCCCTGATGGTGACAGGCATGGGGGTGGTCTTCAGTCTGCTCTTGATTGCATACTTCGCTGGCCAGCGGGTCCGGTTGTTCTACAATCAGCCGAGACAGGTGGACCATGGTTGAGAGCGAAGGCGCCTTTCGTCTCACGTTCGTGCAAGGGCGGGGTTTGCTCAGCTTGGCCGGCCAGGATTTCGAAGGCCTCGGGCGTGTCGAATTGCTTGAGCTGGAGATCCCCAACCTGCGATTTCCCTTCGATCTTTCCGGCGGGGTCGCCCGTTTCAAGAATCGCCGTCTGCGTCTGCGCGAACTGGCGCTGCTGGTAGGCACCAGGGAGCTCGGCGCGTTCCTGGCCAAGGCGCCCCTCTCCGATTTCGGGATCTTCCACCCGCAGATCACCCTGGAGGGGACGCGGCTGCTTTTGTGCGCGCGGGTGGCGCTCGGGGGACGCGAGGCCGAAATCACGGCCGTGGCTGCCTTGTCGCCCTTGCCACCCCGGGGCGTCCGCCTGTGCGTCTACGACGTTCGCTGCTACGGATTTCTTCCCATTCCCGCCCCGCTGGTGGTGCTCGCCTTGTTTTCCGCACTGGGGGCCGATTCGCCGGCTCGTCACGAGAGCGCGGCCGCGTTCCCCCTCCTGCCGCTTTTGCACGTTCGCAGCGCCGCCGAGATACATGTCGACGCATGCGATCTGGCTATGTTGGCCATTTTACCCATGCATGGCTGGCGGCTGCCCGAGCGCGCGCAGGTGCGGGTTCGTGCCGCGGGCGGCGTGGCCGAAGGCGCCTATGTGCCCCTCGCATTTTCGCAGGAGGCAACGTCGGCGGAGTCGGCGGAGGTGGCGCCCAGGCCCAGCGCCGACGTCGACGCGGACGCCGTCGCCATGGACGAATTCGCCGCCCGCTGCGCGCCCATCGAGAACGCGCTCGCTCGCGGTGATATCGCGTCCACCCTCAGCCTGCTGAGGACGCTGTCGCCCCTCGAAGCCGAGGATGAAGTGGGCACCGCCCGCTTGCTGCAACTGCTCGTCGCGGGGGAGGGCACGCTCGACGAAGCCTCCGAGGTGGCGAACGCGGCGCACGTGCGCTGGCCTACATTCGTACCCGCGGTATTGACCTTGGCGGCCACGGCACGCGAGCGTGGCCAGCCCGCGGAGGCCGCCCTGCGTTTCGAGCGGGCAGCGCAGCTCTCGGCCGCGCAAGGCCGCGCCACCGATGAGAGTTGTGCTTTGCTTGCGGCGGCCCGCTGCTTCGAGGCGGCTGGACAGCTCGAACAGGCGTTGGACGCGCTCGAGCGCGCACTGCTTCGGCGCGCATCTCTGCGCCCGGTGGCGCGGGCGCGCATCATGAAGCTGGCGGTGGAGGGCCGCTGGGCGGAGCTCCTGGCGAACGTCGGCGAGGAATCGGCGGTGGCCGAGCCCGATATGCGCGACGAGGTTGCGCAGGTCATGGAACTGGTTCGCCAGGGAGGCATGGCCAAGGATGCGTCGCTGGTGGCGCAGGCGGCCGCGTCGCTCGAAGCCCTGCTTGCGCGCGAGCACTGGACGGAAACATCCCTGTCGCGGGCCGAGGCGGCCTACCAGATGGGCCTGGTTCGCCTGGCCGCGGGCGATGATCGCTCGGCCTCGCACTGGTTCGCGACCTGTATCGAGGGAGATCCGAGCGGGCCGGTGGCCGCGGTGGCGTGGCAGGCCGAGACCGAAATCCTGCGGCGGTGCGCGGGTCCGGCCGCGGTGATGCAGGCCTTGGCAGGATGGGCCGAGGACGTGCGCGTGCCCGAATCCTCGGTGGAAAAGGTCAAGCACTTGCTTGAGGCCGCGGAAATCGCCGAGTGCGAACTCGAACAGATCGCGCAGGCCACGCCCTTGCTCGAAACCGCGCTGCGACTCTCTCCCGCGGACGAAACCGTGTTGCGGGTCCTGGAGCGCCTGGGCGGCGTGTCGGTCCACTCGCACCGGGTCGCGGAAGTCCTGCGCCGGCACCTGCGCGAGATCCGTCCGGATCAAGGCAGGGCGGTCCTGCGTGTTCTCATCCGGCTTCTCGTCGAGCACCGCGATCGGCACGGCGAGGTCCGGGAAGCTTGCCAGGTCCTCCTCAGCCTGTGTCCCGGCGACGAAGACGCGATCTACGGGCTGGCGCGCGTGGATTGGGACGCGGGCGAGCGCGAGCAGGCTTCGCATGGCTACCGCATTCTAGTGGAGGGCAAGCTGCTCGGGCGCGGTAAGGTCGCCGAGTGCCAGTTGCGCGCGGCCCAGGCCGCCTGGGCCGCGGGGCAGCGCGAGGAAGCCGAGCACTACCTCGCGCAGGGGTTGGCCAGCGAACCCGAGGGCGCCAAGGTCGAGGTGTTGTGCGAAGCCTTGGGTGAACTCGGCCGTGAAGACCAGTTGTCCGCGCTTCTGGCCGGGCGGGAAGTCGCGCCGTCCGATCCGAAATTGTACGACCAGGTACAACGCTCCCTGGCCACCTCCGCCGAGCGCCAGGGCGACCTCGACCGGGCCGAGTCGATCTATCAACAACTTCTCGCGGCGAATCCCGACGATGTCGAGCTGCTCGATCGCCTTGCTTCCATTTGCAAACGCCAATCGCGCGACGAGGATCTCGCGCGCTGGCTCGAGCGGTTGTGGCTCATCGTCGAGCGCGAGGGTCTGTCGACCGCCGCGAGCATCGACGGTATCGCGGTGGGGCTCGATCTCGCCGCTATCCTTGGTCGCGCACCCGAGGGCAAGCCGCGGGCCGAGGCGATCCTGCGGCGTTTGCTCCAGGCCGCTCCCACGGACTTCAACGTACTCGATTCCTTGCACAAGCATCTTATCCAACGCGGCGCCTTCGACGAGGCCAGCCAGGTATTCGCGCAGCGCTTGGCCGCGACGCCTGCCGAGGAGGTTTCCTCCCTGCTGGTCTCGCGCGCCGGCCAGTGCTTGGCCGAGCCCCAGGGATTGCGGCCCGCGCTGGCCATGTTGCAATCGCTGGCGGCGGAAGATCTAGACGAAGATCCCCTGACCCTGCGGGCCGACCTGGCCGAGCGGGCCGGGGACACGGTCGATGCCGCGAGCTGCTTGCAGCGGCTGCGTGCGCGCGTCGGCGACGGTGAGCGCGCGAGCATTTCCCAGCATTTGGCCCAGCGTTTGATCGATCTCGCCGCGCGGCCCACCACGGCGATCGAGGTCGCCGTGACGGTTCTCGAGACTCTGCACACCGAGGCGCCGAACGATCTTTCCGTGGCGATGGCGCTCTTTGATGCCTATGGCCGGTACGACGATGTCGAGACACGCAACCGCGCGTGGGAGGACCTCCTGGCCAAGGTGCCCGCGTTGCCGGATCTTTGCCGCGCCCGCTTGCAAGTCGCGCTTTCCGAAGCGGTCGGGCGCGAGGGCGACTTGCAAGCCGCCGAGCGCATGCTCGACGAGGCCATCAAGCTCGATCAGTCGCCCGTTCTGCGTGCCGAACAGCTGCTGGCGCATGCCCGTTTGCTCGCTGCACGTGGAGAGATTCCGCGGGCCCAGAAAGAAGCCGAGCATGCTCTGGCGCTCGACCCCGATTTGCTCGGGGCGATGGTCTTGGTGGCCGATTTGGCCTATCGGGCACAGGAATGGGACTGGGCGCGCGAGATGTACGCGCGGCTGGCCGAGATGCCGGGCGCTGCGGACGTGGTTGCGCCGCAGACACTGGCTTTGCGCCGAGCCGAGCTGGCCGAGATGTTCGGGGATCACGTCGAGGCCGAGGCTGCGTATCGAGAGGTCATCGCACTCAATCCGGACCACGACGGTGCGCGCGAGGCGTTGTCCGGGCTCGCGCTTGTGCGCGGCGATCTCGCCGAGGCAGCCTTGCATCTGCAGCAGGTCGTGCGCCTCTTGCCCAAGGACTCGGTGGACAGGCTGACCCTGGCACGCCAGCGGCTGGGCCAAGTCTACCTTGGCCTGGGCGATCTGCAGGCGGCGCAGCGGCATCTTGAACTGGCGCTGGCCGGCGATCCGGATCGTCCATCGACGATGGAGCAACTCATCACGACCTACGAGCGCCTCGGGCGAGGTCGCGAGGCCGCGGCCACCTGCGAAAAGCTCGCACGGGCTCTTGCCGATCCGGTGCGGAAGGCGGAGGCCCTGTTCCGCAAAGGCGAGCTTCTGCGCTCCTCGTTGTCCGACGAGGATGGCGCCATCGATGCCTATCTTCGGGCCTCCGATATCGACCCGAATTCCGTTCCGACCCTCTCGCGGCTGGCTTCCTACTACTGGTCGCTTGGGGAGCTTGGCAGCCTGGCCGACGTGGGCGGGGATCTGCTTCGCGCAACCTCGGTTTCAAAGTCGGATGAAGGCGATACCGGGCTGCTCGTGGCGGCGGCGGCGTTGCTCTTTCGCAACGACGAGGCGATGGCCAAGACGGCCTTGGAATCGGCGACCCTGGGGGCGCCCTTGCGCCCGGAACTGGCGGTCAAGCGTTTGGCCGAGATTGCCCAGCAGGTGGCGCGCGGGGGATTGGATTCCCTGGACGTGGTTTTGCGATTCATGGGCACGGTCTTGCCGGCGGATTTTCAAGACGGGCTGCGCGCGGCGACCTTGGCCGCGGTCCTGCAAGATCCCGGCGCGGTTGGCCAAGCTCTGCTGCTGGCGCGGCTTTTCGATCGCGACGGGGATCTCGCCCGTGCTCGGGCGGCATACAGTCTGGCCCAGTTCATCGATCCCGCCATGGGGGCGGGGCAGCGTCTGGCGGAAATCGGCGAGCTCGCCGACGCGCGACCGGAAGTTCACGTGCATGGGGCGGTTGTGCATCCGCTATGTCGAGGGCCCCTGCGCAAGGTGCTCCACTACCTTGCGCCCGTCCTGGCTAGCCCTTCGGCGACCGATGCGTCGGCGATCCCCCCGTCAGCCGAAACCCTGGCGCTGTTCGAGAAACTGCGCGTGCAACTGCACGCACCCGCCTTCCGCGCGGTTCTGCATGGCGACGGGGTCGACGTGACGCTCTCGGTGGCGCAGCCTCTGAGTATTCTCGTGGGCCGTCGGGCCGAGCTCTTGCCCGAGCCTGATTTGTGCTTCTTTCTGGCACGTGCGCTGGAGCAAGCGCGCGCGGGAACGCTGGCCGTGCTGCGCATGTCGGACGATCATCTGCGCGGAATGCTGCGGGCCGTGCGGCGCGTGGCGGGGGCGCCGGGCACGCCCTTCGAATTGGCCGAGGAGGCCGCGGACGAGGCCACGGCGCCTTGGCTCGCGCGGTTGCGCCAGTCGCAGGCCGCGGCGCAGATTTTCTCGGGGGAGATGCAGTCCGACCTGGTCGAGCAAGCCACCCACGCGCTGGCCAACCCGCCCGAGCTCGAGGCGTACATTCGTGGCTGTCGCTACACTGCGGATCGGGTGGGTATTCTCCTGTGCGGCCAGCCGCTCGCGGCGTTGCGGGGGCTGACCGGCTTCCACAAGGACGACGGCGGTGCTGCCGGCTCCACGGTGGCTCGGCGCCAGGAACAGTTGCGCGCCTCGCAGACCCTGCGCGAGTTGGTGGCTTTCATGCTCTCGGAGGAGTACGGCGCGATCACGGGCGACAGGCGGTCGCCCGAGTCGTAGCGGCCCTTTTCGGGCCGGCCAAGAGGGCCTCTAAACCATCTTGCGGTAGATGCCGATCACCACGCCAAGCAGGTTCACGCTGCGGAAGTCGCGCTTGCGCACGATGATGGGGCTCATGGCGGCATTGGCGGGCTGGAAGCGGATGTTGTCGCCCTCGGGGTGGTAGTACTTGACCGTGGCCTCGTCGCCAATCATGGCCACCACGATCTCGCCGGGAGTCGCCTGCAGCTGCTTGCGGATGAACACGTAGTCGCCGTCGAAGATGCCGGCGTCGATCATCGAGTCGCCCTTCACGCGCAAGGCGAAGACCTCGCGGTTCTGACCGATGAAGAAACGATCAATCTTGACCGTGTCCTCGTAGTTCTGCACTGCCAGAAGCGGCTGCCCGGCCGCGACCCTGCCCAGCACCGGCACCTCGACGAAGTTGTCTTCCATCCCCACGGGCCGCAGGGCGCGTGACTTCAAGTCCTCACGATGGAGGAAGCCTTTCTTCTCCAGCGCACGCAGGTGATCGTTCACCCCGTTGGTCGAACGGATGCCAAAGTGGCTGCCGATCTCGCGCAGGGTTGGCGGATAGCCGCGCTTCCTGATCGAATCGCTGATGAAGGTCAGCACTTCACGCTGCCGGTCGGTGAGACCGCCGGAGGGCTCCTCGTCGCGGACGATAGTTAGATGGCCCATGCCTGCTCCCTTGATCAGTTACTGAACATTCGTATGGTACGGAACATCTGTCACGTGTCAAGAAATACCCGGACGCGGTTGGCGCCTGGGCGGTTTTCACAAGCGTCAGCGGGAGGGCAGAATGGCGTTTGTGCCAGGGCGCAGGTCGAGCTTGATCTGGCGGGGATAGAGGATTCGCAGAGTGTCGATCCCATGGGTGCGCAAGCACGCGCTACGGATGTCGGCGACCAGGCGTGCGACTACACCAACCCTGGCAAAGCGGCCCTGAGAGGTGTAGTCCTCGTGCGCGGCGAGATGCAGGAGCGCGATGCTAGTTGGACTCTCCCGGAAAAACATTGCCACACCGACCAGCCGGCTGGGCTGGTCCGTCTCGTCGAGGGCATAGAGGCTTTGTAGGCGGCCGAAGGCGTTCACGCGAAAGCGCAAGCAACCATTCTCCTCGACGACGGCGGGAACGCCGTAGCGATGAACGGAATCCACTAGCATCGCGGTGACCAGATCTTGCTCTCGGTTGAAGAACACGATTCGCTCCAGTTCTTCGCGGAACGAAACCGGCAGCAATGACGAAACTTGAATCTTGCGCATGGTCGATGGTGACGACGGGTCACGTACTTGTGTGATGCCAGGGACAGAACGAAGGTGCCGTCGAGGATGATTGCGGCTCGTAGGGTTCCAGGCTCGTCCTTTGCCAAAGTGGCACGAAGATGACCACTCGGACACCACCTATGACAAGATGACAGACCAGGAACGCGGTGAGGCATTCCATCGCGCAGCTAGAGCCAATGATTACAAATAGTTATACGACATGGCTTCGCCATCCAAGATGGCACCGAGGTTGTAGTAGGTCCTGGCAACTGGGTTCCTGAACGTGACTGACGAGGCAACTGGAGGACGAGTGCAGGCGGCGCCGGCCGAGGGGCAAGCCCTGCCCACCATCCTGGTCGTGGACGACGAGCCCGGCATCGTCGAGCCGCTGGCCAAAATCTTCGAAAAGGAATCGCTGCGTGTGTTGACCGCCAAGAGCGGCAGCGAGGCGCTGGAGCTATTACGCCGCGAACCGGTCTCGGTTTTGCTCACGGATTTGGTGATGCCCGGCATGTCCGGGCTGGACCTGCTCAAGGCCAGTCGCAGCGTTTCGCCCGAAACCGAAACCATTCTGATGACCGCCTACGGCACCGTCGAGAACGCGGTGGACGCCATGAGGCACGGTGCCTACGACTTCGTGACCAAGCCGCTCAAGCGCGCGCAGGTCGTGCGGGCAGTGACCAAGGCGCTGGAGAAGCGCAACTTGGTGCAGGAAAACCGCTCGCTGCGCGCCCAGCTGGAGGCCGAGCGGCATAAGGCCGTGATTGGCCAGTCGCTGCCCTGGCGCCGATTGATGGAAACCGTGATGCAGGCCGCGCCTTCGATGGCGACGGTGCTGCTCCTCGGCGAATCCGGCACCGGCAAGGAGCTGATTGCGCGCGCCATTCACCGCTCCTCGCAACGCCCGGACGGACCCTTCGTCCCGGTGAATTGCGCGGCTCTGCCCGAGACCATTCTCGAGGCCGAACTGTTCGGCTACGAGCGCGGGGCGTTCACCGGCGCGGTCCAGCGCCACGATGGCCGCTTTCTGCAGGCCGACGGCGGCACCTTGTTTCTCGACGAAATCGGCGAGATCCCCACGCATGTACAGGTGAAACTTCTGCGCGTGTTGCAAGAGGGCGAAGTGGAACGCCTGGGCGGTCGCACTACCAAGGTCAATTTGCGCCTGGTCTCCGCCACCAACCAGGATCTTCGCCTGGCGGTCAGGGAAGGCCGTTTTCGCGAGGATCTCTACTACCGGTTGAACGTCATCGCCCTGCGCATGCCACCTTTGCGCGAGCGGCGCGACGACATCCCGCTACTCGCCGAGCACTTCTTGCGCCTCTACTGCGAGCGCAACAGCCGCCACCTGTCCGGCTTCGCGCGCCCGGCCGCCGAGGCGCTCATGCGCTACGACTGGCCGGGCAACGTGCGCGAACTCGAAAACACCATCGAGCGCGCCGTGGTGCTGGCTCGCGGTGGCGCGGTCGAAATCGACGATCTGCCGGTGGAGGTGCGTACTGGAACCGGCAACCACAGCGACGAGAAGAGCATCACGTTCGCCATCGGCACACCGCTGGCCGAGATCGAGCGGCGCGTGATCCACTCCACCCTGAACCACGTGGGCGGCGACAAACGTCTATGCGCCCAACTGCTCGGCATCGCCACGCGCACCATCTACCGGCGTCTCGAAGAAGATCGGGATGGCAGCGTGGACGTCGCCGTCCTGCCCGTCGACGAATCCGGTCCCCTGACTGGCTAGCCTTTCCTCGCCCCGGCCCGGGCTTGCCAAATTGGCAGCGGACTCGACGGCCGCGCGCTCGTAACTTGCTGGAATTCCTAAGCTCTGTGCGCGCGGGATCTGGCCCCGGTGTTGCTCTTGCGAGGGTGAGACCGTGGAAACCCTGCTGCGCAAATACCTGTGGACCCTTGACCTGGCCGTGGTCGCCTTGTGCTCGACCTTTTTGGCCCTGGCGGCCTCGGGCGCCATCGAATCGAAGCTCGCTGGCGCGTTCACTCCCGCGCGCCAGGCGATCGCGAAGCCGCCCAAGGCGGAAAGCAAGCTCGTCTTCGACAAGGATCCGAAGCCGATTCTCAGGCGCAACATCTTCTGCTCGACCTGCCCGCCCATCCTCGACGAAGCGACGGCCGAATCCGACAAACCGCTCGTCGATCTGGAAACCAAGACCACACTGCCCCTCGCGCTCCTGGCCATCATGTACGCGCCGCCACCCAACGGCATGCGCTGGTCCATCGCGGTCATGCGCGATACCGAGGCCAAGTTCACCGGCGCCTTCCCGGTCGGCGGCAAGATCCACGGCGCGACGGTCACCGACGTTCAACCGACCCGCGTCTACCTCGACAACCAAGGCAAGTCCGAATACATCGACCTGTTCGAATTGCCGGCCCCGCCGCCGCCGCCGCCCGGGGCGGTTTCGGCCAACAAGGAAAATGATGCCTTCTCCGCCGAACTCGCCAACGGCATCAAGAAGCTCGGCGAGAACAAGTATGAACTCCAGCGCGGCACCCTCGAATCGGTGCTGGGCAACATGGCGCTCTTGTCGCGCTCGGCCCGCATCGTGCCCGAAATGAAAGATGGCAAGGCGGCGGGATTCCGCTTCTTCGCGGTTCGCCCCGACGGGCCGTTCGCCCTCATCGGCGTGCAGAACGGCGACATTCTCTCCTCCATCAACGGGCTCGAAATCACCAGCCCGGAAAAGGCTTTGGAGGTCTACGCCAAGCTTAAGTCCGCCAGCCATCTCTCGCTGGGCATGGAGCGGAACAGTCAGAAAATCACGAAGGAATACAACATCCGATGAATCGTCTTCTGTCAGCAACCATCGTCTCCTATCTGGTGGTTTCCATGGCCTTCGGGTCGTGGGCGTTCGCGCAGCCGCCGGATGAATCCGCTCCCCTACGAGCGCGCGATGCCACGCGGAGGGCGTCACCCGTGAGCGCGTCACGCACTGGCCGCAACCGCGCCTTGATTCCGCCGGCACCGCCGAAGCCAGCCCCAGCAGCGCCGCCAGCGCCGCCGCCGGTCCCCGCCGCCAAGCCGGATGCGAAAGCGGCCAAGCCAGCCGCCAAGCCCGGAGATCCCGCCGTGTCCCCGGCGCCCACCGGAATCGTCGAGTTTCCTGGCGAGAGGGAATTCAACTCTTGCAAGAAGCTGCCGGCGGGCAAGCGCATCGTGCGCCTCAATCTCAAGCCCGATACCGATGTCATGGATCTCATCGGCTGGATTTCCAGCATCACCTGCGCCCAGTTCATCGTGTCGGTGCCGGTGCAGGGCAAGAAGCTCACCATCATTTCGCCCGAGCTCATCACGCCCGAAGAGGCCTATCGCCTGTTCTTCTCGGCGCTGGACTCGGTCGGGCTCACCGTCGAGTCGACGGGGAAGTTTCTGCGCGTGGTGGAGAACGCCAAGGCGCGCTTCGCGCCGCTGCCCCTTTTGGGGCCCAATCAGAAGACGCCGTCGGATCGCCGGTTCGTGACCAAGCTGGTGCGCGTGCAGTACCTCGACGCGCTCGACTTGACCAACAACGTGCTCAACCGCATCAAGGGTGAGACCGGCGACATCATCGCCTACCGTTCGTCCCTCATCATCACCGATCAGTCCGACAACATCACGCGCATGGTTGAGATTATTCGCCAATTCGACACGCCGTCGAACATGCGCGACCAGATCTGGGTCATCCGCGTGAAGAACATGTCGGTGCTCGACATGGCCTCGCGTATCGCCGAAATCGTTCCCGTGCAGTCGGTCGGTACCGGGCAGCGGCGGCAGGGCGGTGCCAGCCCGGCTACGCCCAAGCCGGTGCCGGGTCCGCCGGGCGAACTTTCGACCGAGGTGACCATCACCAAACTGATTCCCGACGAGCGCACCAACAGCCTCATCGTGGTCGCCAATAAGCGGGCGCACGAATGGCTGGTGGCGTTGGTGAAGAAGCTCGACGTTCCGCTCGAGGAAGCGGGGCGCGGCAGCGAGGGACGCTTCCACGTCTACTCCTGCGCCAACGCCAATTGCGACGAACTCGCCGCCACGCTGAGCGCCATCACCGGCGTTCAGATTTCCGGCTCGTTGTCGAGCGGCCGAAAGAGCGGCTCGCGGGCGGCCGCTCCCACGGCCCCGGCCACGGCGCCCGGCCAGAGCAATCCCGCCACGCTCTTGTTCGAAAGCGACATCCGCATTTCCTTCGATGCGCCGACCAACTCGCTTCTCATCATGTCCACGTTCAAGGACTACCAGTCGCTGCGGCGGGTGATCGAACAGCTAGACTCGCCGCGCAAGCAAATCTTCATCGACGCCGTGATTATGGAAGTTCTGCTCGACAAGACCCGCACCATGGGCGTGTCGTACCACGGCGGTGCCAACGAAACCATCGCCGGCCAGCAGTCGCTGGCCTTGGGCGGTTTCAATGCCAGCAACACCATGAACCCGACGGCCTTGGTCAGCAATTTGGGCGGTCTCAGCGCCGCGCTATTCGGACCAACGACGGGCGACTTGGGCAACAGCGCTCTTTTCAAGGGTCTGCCCATCAGTATCCCGTCGTTCGGCGTGTTCCTGCAGCTTTTGCAGACCAACAACGACGTCAACATCCTGTCCAGTCCGCACATCTTGATCATGAACAATCAGGATGGCGAGATCTCGGTCGGCGAGGTGCTGCCTTTCCCAGGCCAGACCACGGCGGCGATGGGACCCAGCGCGAGCGGCGGTGTGGGCTACATGCCCTTCACATCGGTGCAGCGCCAGCCCGTGGAGTTGAAGCTGAAGCTTTCACCCAGCGTGAACGAGCATGATGTCATCCGTATCGACGTAGATCAGGAGATCTCGGACGTCACCTCGCAGAACTACAACAACATGGGCCCGGCCACGTCCAAGCGCTCGATCAAGACCACGGTGGTAGCGCGCGATCAGCAGACCGTGGTCATCGGCGGTTTGATGGCGGATCGCACTTCCGAGGTCGTTTCCAAGGTTCCCGTACTGGGTGATATCCCCGTGCTCGGCTTCTTCTTCCGCAACACCACCAAGACGGTGAAGAAGTCGAACATTATCATCGCCATCACGCCCTACGTGATTTCAGACCTGTCGGATTTGCGGCGGGTGGCCGAGAAGAAGCTACGCGAGCGACGTGAGTTCATCGAACGCTTCAGCTCGCTGGAAGACACCTCGAAGCTGGACCAGATCGAGCGCGATCTGCGCCGCAAGCGCGGCATGCTGGAGGAAATCAACCGCAGCGTGCGCGAGATGGAAGAGGACGAAAAGCAGCTTCGCAGCGTTCGTCTGCGCGACCAACAGGACGAATCCACGCCCGTGGCGCCCGATCCGGTCGTCGATCCGGAAAGTAAGCTGGAAAAGAGCAAGGAGACGCCGGGCAAAGCAGCCACGCCGTCTCTCGACAAGGCGACCGTACCGTCTTCCGACGAGACGCCGGCTCCGCCCTTGTCCGCGGTGCCCGAGGGCGAAGCGCCGGCACGAACTCCGAACGAGTAGGAGAACCGTGGCACGCAAGCGAATTGGTGAAATCCTCGTCGCGGCCGGCGCGGTCAAGCCCGAGGCCGTCGAGCAGGCGCTCCTGCAGCAGCAGACCGAAGGGGGTCTGCTCGGCGAGCTTCTGCAGAAGGCCCACGCCTGTGGCGAGGACGATGTCCTAAAGGCGCTCGGCGTGCAGCTGGGTATGCCGTTCTTGGCGGACTTCCCCGCGGCCGATATGGACGCCGAGTTGGCCGCCAAGGTGCCCATCGGTTTCGCCAAGCAACATCGGATCATGCCCTTGCGCCGGGAAGGCGAGGGCGCCTTGGTCGCCACGGCCGATCCCCTCGACGTGGGTGCCCTCGACGACGTGCGCGGCATGTTGGCCATGGAGGTCATGCCCGTGCTTCTGCCGGGCAACAAGCTGCTCGACGCCATCAACCATGTGTATGGCCGCAAGCAGGACGCCGGCAACCTGGGCAAAGGTGAAGACGAAGAGGACGAGGGCGCGGCCGAGGAACTGGTCGACATTCTCGACGTCAACGACGAGGCTCCCATCATCCGCTGGGTGAACGCCTTGATGTTCAACGCGGTCAAGGAGCGGGCCAGCGATATTCACATCGAGCCGGGCGAAAAGGACGTCATTGTCCGCTACCGCATCGACGGCGTTCTCTACGAAACCCGGCGGGCGGCGCGGCAGTTCGTGCCGTCGATCATCTCGCGCGTGAAGATCATGGCCGGTCTCAACATCGCGGAAAAGCGCCTGCCGCAAGACGGCCGTATCCGGCGCAAGATCGCGGGCAAGGACATCGACATGCGCGTCGCCACGGCGCCGACGGTGAAAGGTGGCGAGCGCATCACCATCCGCTTGCTCGACCGCGAGACCGTGCTCCACGACCTGGCCGACATCGGCTTCGGCGAGGATCACCTTACGCAGATGAACGATCTCATCACGCGGCCGCACGGCATTTTGCTGGTCACCGGGCCCACGGGTTCGGGCAAGACGACGACGCTCTACGCCTGCCTGGCCAAGATCAATTCGCCCGACCTCAACATTCTGACCATCGAGGATCCCGTCGAATACCAGCTCGACGGCATTTCCCAGGTGGCGGTCAACGAGAAGATCGATCTCACCTTCGCGACCGGCTTGCGTTCGTTTTTGCGCCACGACCCCGACGTCATCATGGTCGGTGAAATTCGTGACCTGCCCACCTCGGAAATCGCCATTCAGGCCTCGCTCACCGGCCACTTGGTGCTCTCGACCATTCACACCAACGACGCGGCTGGCGCCATCACGCGCTTGGTGGACCTGGGCGTGCAGCCCTTCTTGGTGGCGTCGTCGCTGATGGCGCTTCTGGCCCAGCGTCTGGTGCGGCGGTTGTGCCGCGAGTGCCGCGAGGTCTACCGGCCGACCGAGGGCGATTTGGCCGGCTTGGGTTTGGATCCGGCGGCGTTCTTTGCCAACGGAATTCGG
>Ga0224559_1000196_pt1 | contig 41490 bp, 31 predicted proteins | sample 714S33034metaG_FD_180676 | JGI IMG/M metagenome (GOLD analysis project Ga0224559, IMG submission 180676) | Peat soil microbial communities from Stordalen Mire, Sweden - 717 S3 30-34 | ecosystem: Environmental > Terrestrial > Soil > Wetlands > Peat | place: Sweden: Norrbotten County, Stordalen... | reverse complement strand
TAGATCGGATTCACTCGTGGTGTCGGTACCAAGGTTGCCGAAGTCGATCCGATCTAGGGCGTTCGGTGCGGCAGCATGCGTGCCAATGGTTCCGCCGGTGCCCGCCGTAGTGCCGCCGAAGCCCGCAGCGCCGTCGGCGGAGTCGGGATGCCCTTTTGCCGATGCGCACGCTGCCGTCGTGAGCAGCAGCACGCCGGCAAAGCGAATCCCAGCAGTTTTCATCGGTTGCGCCTAGGCATTGTTGGGATCAGAGGCGACGACGTGAGCGTGGCACTCAACGCGTGACAGTGCCAGTGGATCGTCCGGCCCGAGCTATTTGGCTTTGCTGCACTTCACCTTCTCGGCTGATTTCTGCCATCGCCTTCCTCGTCTTTGCGTCGAGAAGAATATGCGCCCCGTGGGCCGGTGGCAAGACGGCGTGCGCGAGGAACAAATTGGGGTTGTTTTTCCTTGGGTAGAGGGGATAGGTTGGTAGGGTTCGGGTGCAGCTCGTCGAGGGCGTCATTTGCCGAAGGAGCAGTCACATGAGAGCAAGCATTCTTTTCTCAAGTGTAGCCACATTCTTGACCCTTTTAGGTTGCAAGACGACCACCCCGGGTGCGGCCTCGCAGACTGGAGGCATCACGAGCAGCGGCGGACAGGATCAATCGGGTGGTGGCGGCGGCTCCGGCGGCAGCGCGGGCAGCGGTGGCACCACCGGCTCCGGCGGCAGCACGGGTAAGGGCGGGGCGAGCGCGAACGGCGGCAGCAGCGCGAGCGGAGGCACAACCCTCACTGGTGGCATCATCAGCTCTGGCGGTCAGCAGGGAGGCGGGGGAGCGACCGCTGGCGGAGGAGCTACGGCTTCCGGCGGTACGACGGCCTCCGGCGGGACCACGGGAAGCGGTGGCCAGACCGGAATACTAAGCACCGCCCCGTCTTACCAAGGCACTTGCGACGTGCTCGCCAGCGGGTGCGCGGAGGCGTACGGCATGGCGAGGGCGATGACCGCGAGCTACACAGGCCCGCTCTTTCAGCTCGCGAAATCGGACAAGACGACGCTCGATGTCGGCCAGACTAGCGACCACAAGGCGGACATGACGACCTGGAGCGCCTTCTGCGGCGGGACCCAGTCGAATTGCCTCGTCGCAAAGATATACGCCCAGATCCACAAAGGGAGCAACGATCTGCTACCGGCCGTGTGGACTACACCATGGCAGCCGGACTGTTATAATAAGCCCACCAAGGGTGACCCCTACAATTGCGCCGCGAATTTCACGATTGAGACGGAGACGGGCTTGCCGATTCTCACGATCCTTTCGGGTCCGACGCTTCGAGCGCAGGAATATGCACTCGCCAACGACAATTTTGCCACGGGCATCAACGGCGGGTCGAAGGCCATAGGCATCATGTACAATGGAAAGCCGGTCGCCAATCAAGTCTATTGTTGCGGCGTAATCGGCCTTACCCACAAGTACAACGCGACCGACACCACCGGGACCGATTTCATGCTCGCCCTGGCGTACGGGTGGAAAGATTCGGGCGGCTGCTGCATTGCCACCAACTGCGGCAAGAACAACACCTACTGCGTGGGGGCGGAGGAGGAGGAGAACAACGATCTGTACGACTACGGTACGTCACCCCTCGACAACGCCATGGTGGTGACCCAGTTCGACCCGACCGCGAACGCTGTGATTACTTACCTGAACGGCACCCAAGTGATGTCGCACTCGCCTCCCAAGGCGAAGGTCATCAACGCGGGGACGGCCATCCACCTTGGCGGCGGGGGTGACCTGAGTCAGCCCGCTCCGGTCCTCATGCGGGAAGCTCTCTTCACCAACAATGTGATGAGCGCGAGCGAGGTGACGGCGATGAAAGCGAACATCGTTGCGTCCTATTCGTCGCTGAAGTTCCCATAGAGTGACGGCAGCCTCTCGCTGGCGCTGAGCGCGGCCATCAGCTTGAGCACGTCCGGCGCTCTAGGATGCACCGGGGTGTTGGTCACCAGGTGCCAGAAGTAGCTTCGATCCAGCACCTTTTGCGGCAAGGTCGCCCAAGGCGCGGCAGCGGTATAGCTCTGCCCGCGAAGAGTCAGCGGGGTGGGCGTCATGGCCGGATCCGCGCTGTGCACCACCTTTTGAGCCGCGGTCAAAGGAACCACGGGCCCGACTTCGCAAGGCCTTGGCATCTGGGATCCGTAGCCGGGCTGATTGGATGTTCGTAGATGCGATGAGGCCGCGGGCGTTGCGCCGGGTCGGAGGCACTCGCGCGGCGGAATCCGATCTCACAGCGTCAGTTGGTAGGCCGCATAACCCTGAAAGAGGCTGTTGCCCACGATGCCACGGCCCGCCGAGAACAGCAGATGGTGATGCCCGGTGAGGTCGAGGACCAGCCGCCGCGCGCTCTCGTCGATGAAGCGAAACTTGGCGCCCAGTTCGACATCGGCCACGCCGTAGAACGTGGAACCGCCGCTCGCGTGCGCGTACGCCAAGGGAGCGATGACGTGGAGTTGCAGCCCAGGCAGGGCGCCGTAGTTCACCTCGACGAGGGCTGTCTTTGCCAGATCTGCCTCCTCAAGGCTGGTCGGCGTCGCTCGGCCCGTGCCGCTTCGGCAGGTCGGTGCATGGCGACCAGAATCTTCTTGGCGATATCAACTTTTCTTGGCCTCCGGTACAGCACCTTCAGATTGTACTTCGCCGCACTCTCCGGGGTGCCGGAATGGAGGGCACGGGCCCGTGTTGATGATGTCTTCGATGGGTTGCTTCGATTCTGTCTTGTGCTCGCATCGTTCACGTTGGCCGCTATGGCTGGGTGCGGAGGAAAAGCGTCCTCCAGCAGTCGGACCATCACAGCAGACGCCGCTGCTGTGGGCACGGGCGGCTTCGGGGGGTCGGGTTTCGGGGGAAGCAAGGCCGAAGGTGGCACCACGGGTTCCGCCAGCACTGGTTTGGTCGCTGGCGGTGCGTCCGGCTCTGGCGGTGTCAGCTCAGGCGTTCCGGTCATCTTGGGAGGCATGGGCACGGGCGGCGGACTTTCACCAGCAGCACTTCCGGTGTGAGTGGCGGTAGTACCGGCGGCAGCACCGACACCGGCGGCACCACGGGCTCGACGGGGGGACGCGCAGGCGGGGGTTCCGGTGCGGCCGGCGTCGGCGCAGGCGGGGGGGCGGGTACGGGTGGTCTCGATGTCGGCGCGAGCGACGGGCCATTGCAGTGCGAATACCAAGGCAAGCGCTACAACGCGGGAGAGAGCTTCTCGCTATCGGACGGCTGTAACTCCTGCACCTGCGATGGATCCTACAAGGTCATCGCGTGCACCATTTATAGCTGTGGGAAGGGCGGAACAGTTGGATCGGACGGCGGTGGTTCTACAGACACGGGTGGCTCATGCGGAGATGCGACCGTGAAGGCCGTCTATGCCGCTTGCCGGGCTGCCAAGGACTCCGCGAGCTGCGCCGCTCTGGGTGGCTTCTAGCGCACCGCTTCCATTTCTGGCTCTATTCCCGGGACCTGCGCCTGTCTAACCGGCGAAGGCGGGTGCCCGTGCGCGGGCAACTCGGATTGCCTCGGTCACTGCTACGCATGGATGGACCCGTTTGGCGCCTCCTGTAACCAGGATGTGAAGAGCTTCGTCTGTACGTCGATGGGCGGCGAAGCCGGCTGCTTCTGCAGTCCCGGGCCGATGGCCGTCTGTTATCCATGATCGGAATCGGCGCGACCTCGTTGCTGGCATCTCTCCTCGCACCGCCACTTTCCGGGTCGCTCCAATACAGGGCAGCGAACGCGCAGAAAAGTGCTGTTTCACAGCGAATTCGCATTGCCACCCACACTGAACAAGTGTATAGTCTTGCCCATGTTTACCGTCGAGGAATTGGGTCGGGAGATAGCGGAATCGACGGTGCACTTGGATGCGGCCACGCACCGCTTGCTCGAATGTGTTCGCCAATTCGATGCCGAATGTGGATGGGCAGCACAAGGGGCCGTGTCGTGCGCGCATTGGTTGTCTTGGCGAATTGGGCTCGATCCCGCCACCGCGCGCGAGAAGGTGGGCGTAGCGTGCGCCCTCGGCAACCTGCCCGTCATCGATGCCGCCCTGAAGTCGGGCCAGCGGTCGTGCGCGCAATGTGGATGATACGTGCCCTCACCCGCATATCCACCCCCGACACCGAGGCCAAGTTGCTCGAAGCCGCGCTCTAATCCACCGGCGCCCAGCTCGAGCGCCTGTGCCGCGGCTACCGGACCGCCAAGAGTCAGATGACCGCCGACAATGTGCTCCCGCCGCCCGAGCGCAGCGTGCGTCGCAGGGACTTGCCCTGCGGAATGGTCAAGCTCGAAGTCATCCTGTCGCCCGACGAGGCCGCTCTCGTCCTGACAGCGCTCAACCGCGCCCGCGAAGTGACCCAAGATCAAGCCCAAGATCAAGCAGACGACGTTTCCGCGGAAACATCATGCAAAGATCCGAAGCTACCATCGCGCGCCGAGGGCACGGTCGCCCTGGCCGAAAGCTACCTTGCCGGCAACACCGGCACCGGACACGCTGCTACGGACTTGTCAATCTCAGCCATGATGTGCTCCTACGAAAGGGTGGAGCTACAAAAGGTGAAACAGCGGGCGAGTCCTACTGCTCGCGTCAAGGCAGACGCAAGAGACAAAAGGGGAACGATGGTGCAGGAATTGGGAGGAGCCCGGTCAGAACTGGGTTCAGGCCAAGAAATGGCGTGGTTTCATGCTCTTACGGGAGCCCTGTGGCACATGCGAAGGGCCCGATTGGCGCGCGCCATGATCACAGAGCGGCAGCCGAGAGCAGGAAACACGAGATGCGAACGGTCACTGGAGCGGTCGAACGCTAGCTGTCCTGCTCGTCGATCCGTTCGTTGATTCCATCGAGTACTTCGTAAATCGGATCCAGCGCTGTTCGTCGCCATGAGACGCCCGCGTGTCTGACGCATCTAACGAATGGCTGCTGAGCACGGCGGTTGCAGTTTGAACAATTTGAAATGAATACATCGGTTCGGATCGAGGCTTCGAGGCGTGACGACGCCCGCTCGGTGGGCGGCGGCGTGAGCGGGTCGCTTGGCTATCTCGTGCCCGAGTTTCCGCAGCAGACGCACATTTTCTTCTGGCGCGAAATTCAGGCGCTGGAGGCGAGCGGGGTTTCGGTGCGCTTGATTTCCACCAGGAAGCCCGATCTTTCCGAGTGCAAGCACGCCTTCGCGCCGCAGGCGGTGGCGCGGACGCATTATGTCTATCCGCCACGGCTCCTGTCTGTCGCTCGTCACCTGGCTTTGAATCCTCTGCGATTGACCGCGGCCTTGGGCTATCTGGCCAAGCTGTCGGCGGACAATTGTCGCGAGCGTTTGAAGCAGCAAGGGCTTCTTGCGTGCGCTTTGGACTTGGCGAATTTCTGTGGCGAAGAAAACATCACCCATATTCACGGGCACTCGTGCGCGGACGCCGCCCACTTGCTTGCCCTGTGTCAGCTCGTCGGTGGGCCGCGCTTCAGCTTGACGTTGCACGGCGATCTCGAGGTTTACGGGCGCGACCACCAGGCGAAGATGGCAGACGCCGCTTTCGTGTCGGTGGTGGGCAGTCACTTGAAAGAGCAGGTGCATTCCGCCACCACGATCGCTCGTGACCGCGTCTGGGTTACGTGCATGGGGATCGAAAGCGAGCGGCTCGGTCGTCTTACGCCCAAGCGCAGCGATCGCGCCAACCAGCTGCGTCTGGTGACGGTGGCGCGCCTCGATCCCATGAAGGGCCACCGCTACGCTTTGGCTGCGGTCCGGGCCCTGCGCGACGCCGGTGTGGACGTCCACTACGTCATCGTCGGCGGCGGCGACCATCGCGCCGAACTCGCACGGAAAGTCGCCGCGCTCGATCTGCTGAGCAACGTCACGTTCGCCGGAACCCTCGGCGAAGAGGACGTCACCGCCGAGCTGATGCGCGCCGATGTATTCGTGTTGCCGAGCGTGGGCCATGGCGAGGCGTGGCCGGTTTCGGTCATGGAAGCGATGGCCTGCGGACTGCCCGTCGTCGCCACCATCATTGGCGCGACACCGGAGATGATCACGCCGGACGTGGATGGGTTGCTGCTGGAACAGCACAACGAAAAGGCCATTGCGGATGCGCTGCTGCGGCTTGCGCGCGACCCGGAGCTGCGCCGGCGGATGGGTCAGGCTGCAAAGAAGACGGCGCGAGAACGATTCGACGTTGGGGCCACGGCGTCGCGCTTGCTGAGCGCGATTGTCACCGCCCAGGGGTGAAGCTCGCAACCCGAACGAAAATCGGTAACCTTTGTGCGTTCCCAAAACTCTTTACCAGAAGTGGAAACCATGGCCAGCAACCCGATTGCTCCGAACGCCGAGGCGCTTCCCGCGCCCTCCGGAGTTGTCCTGGCCGCCACGTTCACGGTGGATCCACTTGTCGATTCGCTTTCTCTCCTGCTGGAGGAGGCCGGTCTTGCGCTGCCAAGCGAGGTAGTGTCCTACGGGCAGGTGTTCCAGGAACTTCTTGCCCCTGCGAGTCTCTTCGCGCGGAATCGCAACGGGGTGAACGTCGTATTGATTCGCTTCGAGGATTGGCTGCGCGGTCCGGATGGAACCGTCGAGCTGACGGCCGAAGCACGCGGCAGGGTCGAACGAAATGTGGCTGAGCTCGGCGGCGCTCTGCGGACCGCGGCTGCCGCAATGCCCGTTCCCATCGTTCTTGCTGTCTGCCCGCCGTCGCCCGTCGTGACCGCCGATGGGGAGACTGAACGGCTTTTTCGCGCACTCGAGGATCGGCTGCGAACGGAAGTCGCCGCCGCGCCGAGCGTGCATGTCCTGTCCATGGCTTGGGCAGCGGACTGGGAAACGGCGTCCGTACACGACTCCGAAGGAGATCGCCTTGGCCATGTGCCATACACGGCGGGCTTCTTCGCGGGCCTTGGGCTGGCGCTCGCGCGTCTCATCCACGCGCTCAAGTGCTCGCCCATGAAGGTGCTGGTGCTCGATTGCGACAACACGCTATGGAAAGGTGTCGTGGGCGAGGATGGCGTTTCCGGCATCGAAATCACGGAGCGCTACCGGCAGGTGCAAAGCTTCGTGCTCGAGAAGAAGCGCGCCGGCATGATTCTCTGCTTGGCCAGCAAGAATGCCGAAGCGGACGTGCTGGGAGTGTTTCAGGAGCGCAGGGATATGGTGTTGCGGCGGGACGACATCGTTGCCATGCGCGTGAACTGGTTGCCCAAATCCGAGAACATCCGTGCCCTCGCGGCGGAGTTGAACCTTGGTCTCGACAGTTTCGCCTTCATCGATGACAACCCGGTCGAGTGTGCCGAGGTCGAGGCGGCATGTCCGGAGATCCTGGTGTTGCATCTGCCTGTGGGCGACGACGACGACCCCGAGAGGTTTCTTGAGCACGTCTGGCCGCTCGACGTTCTTCGTGTGACCGACGAGGATCGACGCCGTAGCGAGATGTACCGTGAGAACCTCGATCGCGAACGGTTTGGCAAGGCGGCGGGGAATTTGACGAGTTTTCTCGCGGGGCTCGACTTGCGGGTCGATTGCACGGCGCCAACCGCCAACCAGCTTGCCCGCGCGGCTCAGCTCACCCAGCGCACGAACCAGTTCAACTTCACCACCCGCCGCCGCAACGAAGCGGAGATCGAACGGATCGCAAAGGACGGCGGGTTATGTCGCGTGGTGGAGGTGCGCGACCGATTCGGCGACTATGGCTTGGTTGGTTTCGTCATCGCCGTGCCGGAAAAGAATTCCCTGGTGGTGGATACCTTCCTCCTCAGTTGCCGCGTTCTCGGCCGTGGCGTCGAGCACGCGATGCTACGCGAGCTTGGCAAACTGGCGCAGGCGGCGGGGAAAGTTAGTGTCGAGCTGCTTTTTGTCGAGACCAAGAAAAACCAACCCGCGCGCAACTTCCTCGACAGCTTGGAGGTGGACGTGCGCGAGGATTCCGCGAACGGTCTGCGCATCGTACTTTCGACCGAGCGTGCGTGCAAGGTGGCGTATTCCCCAGGGGACGCGCCGGTCGATTTGCCCACCGACGACAAACCCAAGCCGAGCACTGCGCAGACGGCTAGGTCCAAAATCTGGAACCGCCTCGCCCGCATCGTCGCCGCACCGGAGAACGTCCTCGCAATCTTGAACCGGAACGCTCGCCACGCGCGCGCGGCAAGCAAGCCGGCGGCTCCACCTCGTACCGAAACCGAGCGCAGGCTGTGCGCCATCTGGGGCGACATATTGGGCATTTCCGAGGTCGGCATCGACGATGACTACACCATGGATCTCGGCGGAACATCGCTTCTTGCCGTCTCTATCTTCGCGCGCATCGAGCGAGAGCTGGGCGCACGTTTACCCTTGGTCGCCTTGGTGGAGACGCCCACCATTTCCGGAATCGCCGCGCGCATCGATCGGCCAAGCGAGGTTCAGTCTCTCGTGCCGTTGCACAAGGGCGGCAGCGAGATCCCGCTTTTTCTCGTGCACGATGCGGACGGCGAGACCCTGCTTTACCGAAATCTCGCCGAAAGGCTGAGCGATAGGCCGGTTTACGGAATCCAGCCGCAAGGCCGACCAGACACGCCGATCGTGCACACCCGTATCCGCGATATGGCGGCCCATTACGTAGCCGAAATTCGCAAAGTGCGCCCTCACGGTCCCTATTTGCTTGGTGGCCTCTGCGCTGGCGGGATCGTGGCCTATGAGATGGCGTTGCAATTGGAGGACAAGGGCGAGACCGCGAAGCTCGTCGCGGTCTTCGACGCCGCCGACGTCGAGGCCCAGCGCAAACCCCACATCGAAAGCAAGCGACGACTGGGGCGTATCCAGCAGGTCTTCGACGGAGCCTCGGCGGGCCAGGCGGTGCGCGCGTTGCTGGCGAAGGCGGGCGGGTATGCGGCGTATCAACTGCGCAGTAGAGCCAAGAACGCGTGGAACAAGATGGCGGTCGCGACTTTGCGCTTTTGCTTGGACCGAAACCGGCCTCTTCCGCCGTGGGCGCGGCGCCTTCCCGTCCGGACCGTCTACACTGTCGCTGAAGCCGAGTATCTTCCCGCCCGATCGGTGCGCGAAGAGATTCTGCTTTTCCGCGCCACCGAGGGCGAGGGTTCGGACGAGCCCTACACTCGCCTCTATGCCGATCCGTTGCTCGGCTGGGGCAGGCGCAGTTTGCAAGGAGCGCGCGCCTTCGACGTGCCGGGTGGCCACGGCAGCATGTTGCAAGAACCCCATGTGGCCCTTACGGCCGAGATCTTGCGCTCCCACCTTGCCGCCAGCCGACCGAAGCCCATGTCGGTGGTTGCCGGAGGCATGGCTACGTGACCGAGAGATCCGAGCCTGCGCTCGATCGTCGGGCTGGGTCGGCGGAGCGGCCACGTCTCGGCATCGTCGTCATCGGTCGCAACGAAGGCGAGCGGTTGCGTCAGTGTCTCGTCTCGTTGGCGGGTCGGGCGTTCTCGCTGGTCTACGTGGATTCCGGATCCAGCGATGGCAGCATCGCACTGGCGGCGGAAATGGGCGCGCACGTCGTCGAATTGGATCGTTCTCTTCCCTTCACCGCGGCCCGAGCGCGCAATGCGGGATTCGCCAAGTTGCGCGAGATGGAACCCAACCTCGCCCTGGTCCAATTCGTGGACGGGGATTGCGAAGTCGTGGCCGACTGGCTTGAAAAGGCGACATCGCAAATCCTCGACGATGCGGCGTTGGCAGTGGTGTGCGGCAGGCGACGCGAGCGCCATCCCGAGGCATCCATCTACAACCGGTTGTGCGATATCGAGTGGAATACGCCGGTCGGCGATGCGGACGCCTGCGGTGGCGATGCCCTGATGCGGGCCGGGCCGCTCTTCGACGTGGGCGGGTACAACCCAGAGCTTATTGCAGGTGAAGAGCCCGACCTTTGCCTGCGTTTGCGCCAGCGCGGATTTCGCATTTTTCGGATGAATGCGGAGATGACCTTGCACGACGCCAACATCACGCGGTTCGGCCAGTGGTGGAAGCGCAGCGTGCGCAGCGGACATGCCTACGCGGAAGGATTCACACGCCACCAGCACGAGTCTGGTCACTATTATGCCAGGCAGGTGCGGAGCAATCTCATCTGGGGAGCGATGGTGCCGATCCTTGCGCTGGGTCTTCTCCTGCCGTCTTACGGATGGAGCGGCATTCTGCTTTTCGCCTACCCGGCGCTTGAGTTGCGCATCCTCATGTCGAGCCGTCGTCGGGGGCTGTCCATCGGCGAATCCGGCCTGTACGCGCTGTTTTGTGTCGTGGGGAAGTTTCCATCGGCCTACGGACAGATTCGCTACTGGATCCGGCGTGTGGTGGGCAAGCGCAGCGTGCTCATCGAGTACAAAGGCGCTGGCTCGTGAATCGTCGCTAGCCCAAAGAGTTCTGCCGCTATGGCGTAGTCAGAACCAGCGGGCCGAATGTGACCGTGCCGGTCCCGGCGAGGCTGCGTGCGCGCAAGCCGTGCAGTCCAGGGGACAGCGATTGCGTCTGCGCGGACTGCGCGCCGGTCTGCCAGCCGCCGGTGGGGGCCAGTGAAACTCCGTCGACGGCAATGTCGAACAGGTTGGCGGCGCCGGTGAGCGTCGTGGTGATACTGACCGTGCCGGCCGCTGTGGTGCGGAACCAGTAGGTTACCGCAGGTTCCTCGCTGGTGGCGTCCAGGGTCTGGTTGCTGGCGTTCGTGGTTACGTCGTCTTTCGCGCAGGCATCGGTGGGGTTTAAGGTTGTGGGTACGGAGTTGCCCTCGGTGGCCGGAATGGGAGCGCCGCCAATCAGGCCTTTGACCGCGGCCCATTTGGGCGTGCCGCCGTCGTTCGAGGTCTGCGAGGTGCGGCTTTGCCAAGGTCCACCCGCGGGTTCATCCTCGCGGTCGGCCCACTCGCCAAAACCCCACTGGCCCACTGCGGAGTACGGATAGGCAATGCCCGAGTAGGAATGCAGGCCGCCGCCGATCTGAAACCACGTCGTGTACATGTCCGTAGTGAAGGTCTTCATGCGGGCGTCGTATTGGGCCGCCAGTTGAACGGCCGTGTTGGGTTTGTCGGAATCGGCAACCAGGGTGTGCTGCGAACCTTCGTAGCACATGGTCGCCAATCCATACTTGCGCGCCAGACACGAGAACTGCTCCAGCCATGGCTTGGTCTGTCCCACGAGGTTCTTCTCCAATTGCGCGAAATATTGGTCGATGGTGATGGCGGTGTTGCCGGTGAGGTCATCCAAGTACGTGTACGTCGTGCCGGCAACTCCATAAATGAGTTCATTGACCTTACGGCCAAGATTTCCATAGGGGTTGAGTGGACCGAAGACATGGTCGATGTAACGCAGTTGCAACCCGGTAAGCCAGGAGTTGGATGTCCACAACGCCAGCACGGGACGAACTTGCGGCATCATCGCACTGTCGCCAAACACCGAGCGGAAGATCTCGCTTGCGTGGACGATCTCGAAGGCCGTGCGGCGCCAATGGCGCAGATTCGAGTCGCTGGCCCCCTCCTTGTCGAAGGCATAGTGGTTCACGTCGTTGTTGGCGTACTCGGCGTCGGCCGCCACGCTGTTGTCGTGCGCCTGGGTGAAGCCGCCGTTCCACAATTCGTTCGACCACTCGACATACAGATGGAGATCCGGCCGCAGGGGTGGGTTGACGGGGACAGCTTGGTCCGAAGTGTAGGGATTCCCGTTCGCGTCGCTTCCGTAGCGGAAGACCCGTGCCAAGTTGGTGATATAGGTGTCGTCGGTCAGGTGCGGGATGTTGATCCAGGCGTCCCTGCCGATTTGGTTGCACACCTTGATGAAGTATTCCCAGGACACTCCCGTGGGGTGGTCCGCAGGATCGGAGTAGTGATGCAGAGGCGAGCGACCGCTTTGCGTGGAATAGGTCGGCGGGGTTCGTTGCGACCAGGTCTTGATCTGACTGTTGTTGATGGCGACGAAGTCCAAGGTGCGCAGGGTGCCGAAGTGCATCAGGCGGGCGAGGTAGTCCGGGTTGAAGTCGTCCGTGTCCAGAAGTCCGGGACGCATCAGTTTGACGTGCTTTGCACCGCCCGGAATGCCGCGAAAGAAGAGGGTCAGGTTTCCATCCTTGGTGATTTGCAGGTCGGCCGAGCTGCGATTGGCGGTGCCGTGGTAGTTCCAATTGCTGAACGTGGCCCCCGACGCCGTCACATTGGCTCCCGTCACCTGGCCATCGCAGGAGAAGCGATAGGTGCCGTTGATGTAGTTCCCGGCGGTCCCTTCCCACACCATGATCGATGCATCTTGGTTGGGCCAGCCATCGCTGTCCACATCGACTGGCGTGTTGAGACTGCCAATCGAGGCGAATTCCCGCGCGCTCTTGATTGCGTCGGCGAAGAGGTGGTCGGGGTTGTAGCTAACCGGCGCGTCGATAACGGCGCCGATGTTCGGCGTCCAAGTGGGCCCAGACGAGATCACGTAGGTCGCGTTGGCGACGGCGCTGTCGAGGAAGCCGGCCTTGTGCGCGAAGGCGCGTAGGTTGGTCGGGGCGGTGATGGGGATCGCGGCGCGATAGGCGGGGGCGTTGCTGGATGGCGCCGTGTTGTCCGAGGTGTAGTAGATAGTTGCTCCACTAGCCGCGGTAAGGGTGACGGAAAGCGCGGTGGCCGAACTGGTTCCCGACGGCGGCACGAATGTCGGCGCTGCCAGTAGCGGGAGTACGCTGCCGCCGGTGCCGCCACTACCATCAGCTGCTTCAGTCCAAGTATTGGGCAAGGCCGCGTCGGCGGTACGTCCGGCCTTGCTGGAACTGCACGACAGCAGAAGCAAGAGGCTTAGTGGGTAAACGAACGCGCGGATGAAGAACATGCGATGCCTTCCTCGGAATGGATTTATGTCGTTTCGTTGGATGCCCCAGGAACCAGTCGGTGTTGTGGGAGTAACTCATCGGGGCGCAGAATGCGGGGTGGCGCGGCGTGTATCTCGGCGCCAGCCGGCAGGTTGCGTGTCACGAGGGCATTGGGTCCGGTGCGCGCGTCATCCCCGATTCGGACAGGGCCCAAGATACGCGTGCCCGGTGCCAATGCGACGCGGTCGCCGAGGGTGGCGAACTTTGCCACGTTGGCATTGGTGCCGATGGTGACGTGGTCGGAAATCAGGCAATTCTCTCCTGCTCGTACCCGGCCAATCATCATCGATCGCGGCCGGGGCACGCACAGCCCTGGCCCGAACGAGGCACCTTCCATGATGTGCACGCCGAGGGTGGCACGCCAGAACTTGGCCAGGGCCACGGAAGGCAGCAGCACGGCGTAGCGTTGCGCTGGGCGAGGCTGCTGGCGCGCCCACTCGGTGATCCTGTAGGTCGCGCCGACCCAGAAGCCCAGGTTGGGCACCCATCCGCCGCGGCTTTCGTACCGAGCTGCATCGGCACTCAGCAACCGCCAAAGATCATGCATGGCTTTTAGGCCTCCTTGCCCTTCCCCTGCGGCCGCGATGGCGCGCGCGCGTGGCCAAAGCCGAGGCGAACAAGCGAAAAGCGAAGGGAAGATCGTCGACCAGATAGCGCTTCATCAGGCGGCGCGGGTCCTGCAACATCCGATGCATCCACTCCAGACCGAAGCGTTGCATCCACAGAGGCGCTCGACGAACTTCGCCGGCCAGGAAACTGAAGCTGATGCCCACCCCCATGAACCACGTACGCGGCAGCAGCGGACGCAGGGCCGCGATGACCTGTTCCTGCTTGGGCGAGCCCATGCCCACGAGCAGAATATTGGGCCGCAAGGCGAGAAGTTCATCGGCCAATTGCTTGATTTCCGCGGCACTCGGCGGACTTGCGACCTGTGGGCTAGAGTGTCCACACAAGCGCAGCGTGGGATGTTGTGCCTGCATCCGCTCCGCGGCGCGCTGGTTGGCGATGTCGGTGCCGCCGAGAAGGTAAAGAGAGCGCCCCTCGGCCGCCGCACGCTCGACGAGGTGGTGGACAAGAGTGGATCCGGCCACCCGCTCGGGCAGGGGTTGCCCCTGCAACCGAGCGGCCCACACCAAGGGCATTCCGTCGGCCACGCAGATATCGGCCTGACCGTAGAGGGCGCGCGCTTGGGTGTCGATGGCGTTGCGCCGAACGAAGTCGAGGTTGGCGGTGACGATCCAGCCGCCCTCGCCACGCGCCAGCGATGCGAAGATCTCGTCGAGCAGATCCTTCTGGTCCACGCAATCCACTTGCAGTCCCAGAAGCGAACAGCGGGCGAATGCTCCGGCTCTCATTTGGCGCTCACCTTCTTGGCGAGGATGGCCGTGGCGCCCAGACCCAAAACCGTCACTACCGCCAATGCAAGAAGTGGCATGTGGGTTGCGGCTAGTATCGCGGAGTGCAGATAGAGAAAGAGCCCAACCAGAGCAGCGCCCAGCGCCGTGATGCCGAGATCGGACCAGAAGGTCACATTATGCAGCCGACGGCAGGCCATCATGCTGACGGCAATCAGGCCTAGTTCAGACAGGCTGGTCAGCATGGCCATGCCGGCAGCGCCATAGCGCGGGGCCACGAACCACGCCAAGCTTAGCAGGCCGACGACTTTGGCGGCGAGTCCCAGCGAAAGAAACTTCGGTCGCGCGGCGGCTAGCAACACCACAGTGTAAGAGGTGGAAATAATACTCAGCCAGGTGCCGATGGATAGATAAGCCGTGAGCAGTCCTACCGTGTGGTAGGCCGGCCGGTAGAGCAGGCTGACCACCGGCGGGGCCATGGCCACGCCGAGGGCGATGGCGGGCATCAGCACGAGCAGAAGTTTGGTTCGGATCCTGCGGATCGAACCGGGGTCGTGTTCGGGCTGGCGCATGGCCGAAGCCACCACGGGAAAGAAGACCACCTGGCCTAGCCGTTGCACCATCTGCAGCGGCATGCCGGCTAGATTGCTGGCAATGGAATAGAAACCCAAATCGTCGACGGAAACCAACTTGCCCAGAATCAGGCGGTCGGTTTGGGTGGCCAGAAAATTGAGCGCTGTGCTGACAAAGATCCAGCGGCCAAAATCGAAGAGGGCACGCCCTGCCTCCTTGTCCCACGCAAAGCGATTGCCCGGTCCTGGCAATACCAGATGGGTCAGTAGGGTTCGCAGCAAGCTCGACACCAGGGCCGAGATGACCAGGGCCCACACCGAGCGCTCGACCAGCGCGATGCCGATCATCACGGCCACGCTGACCACCTGGGACACCAATTCAACGGAGCTGATGCGTATGAAGGAGAGGCTGCGGTTCAGGGTGAAGAACTTGGTCGACTGAAAGCCGCCGAAGATCGCCGACAAGCCCGCAACCGGCAGCAGCCAGATCAACCGCGGCTGGTGGTATAGGTGCGCCATGGGCCACGCCATCAGGCAGGACACCAGCCACAGCACGACTCCACGCATGACCTGAAGGGTCCAGGCCGTGTCGAGAAAGCGAGGATCGTCGCCGCGCGCACTCTGAATGATATTGGGACCGATTCCGATGTCCGAGAAGAGCTGCAGCCCCACCAGGAACACGTTGACCAGGGCCATGAGCCCGAAGTGCTCGGGCAGGAGCAAGCGGGTGATGATCAGATTCGCCACGAAGCGAATCGCCACGTTGGCCCCTTGCTCCAGCACCGTGATGGTCGAACCGCGCAGCGCGGCACTGCTCAAGTCATGAGAGGCACGGGAGGATTCTGACAACTCTGCAACCTTTGATTCAGAGAACTTCGATCCGGTTTTCGCGGTTGGATGCCGCTCCAGCCCATTTGGTTGCCGATTTGCGGCTATCACAGGGCGAAATCCAACGCGAGTGGACGCATTGCCATCGCGCGAGGTATACGAGACGCCGATCATGAGCGGGTTTCTGGCATACCTGGCGCTTACGGCCTGGGTACCTTTTTCGGTGGTTGCCTTCGCGGTCATGAAACCGAGTCAGGCCGCCATGCTGGTCATGCTGGGTGGCATGATTTTCTTGCCGGAGGTGGTGTCCTTCGATGCCCCACTGATTCCGCCCTACGGCAAGCACGAGATCGCGTCGACCTGTGCGCTATTCGGAATGCTGCTTCGTTGCCCGGAACGTTTGCGCCTACCGCGGCTGGGGCGCGGCGGCGACCTCTTCCTCGCCATGGCCAGTCTGTCAGCTGTGGTTACCGTGATGCTGAATCCCGATCCAATCGGCTACGGCCCCATCCTGGTGCCAGGCATGCACGTTCGCGACATCCTGGCCTTCGGCATTCGCGCTTTCATCGGCGTGATTCAGCCCTATCTCGTTGGCCGCATGTGTCTCCAGTCCACCCGCGATGTGCGCGACCTCGTGCGTGTCGTGCTGGGCTTGGGCATGGTCTACTCGCTGCTCATCATGTTCGAGCTGCGCTTCAGCCCGAACTTGCACCGATGGATCTACGGCTACCACGCCCGCGAGGACTTCTCGCAAACCGTCCGCTGGGGTGGCTATCGCCCCACCGTGTTCATGGAACACGGCCTCGCGGTTGCCTTATTCGCCATGGTGGTGGCGATGTACGCGGCCGTGCAAGCGCGCCTGCGCAAGCGGTATTGGGGGCTGCCCAGCTGGGTTTGGACGCTCTACTTCACTTCCGTCATGATCCTCTGTCGCAGTACCGGGGCCATCATTCTTGGGGTCATCGTCCTGGCCGCGATCATCTGGCTCTCGCCGCGCACGCAACTGCGGATGGCGGTGCTCATCGCCGCCATCTGCTTCATCTACCCAGCCCTGAGATTCAGCGGCGTGTTGCCCACCGACGCTATCGCGGATTTCACCAGTTCGACCATCGCGCCCGATCGAGGCGCGTCGCTGCGGTTTCGCTTCCAAAACGAAGAAGTGCTCATGGAGCATGTGCGCAAGCGCCTAGGGTTCGGCTGGGGCGGCTACGGTCGCAATCGGCCCTACGATTCGGATGGACAGAATATGGTCATCACCGACGGGTACTGGATCATCCTGCTCTCCTCGGGCGGCGTGGCCATGCTCTATGCCATGTTCGGAGTCATGCTGGTCCCTGTCTTCTCCGCCGCGCGCGTACTGCGCAAGGTTCCCGATCGCGGCGATCAGCAGCTTCTTGTCGGACTCGCCTTGGTAACGGTTTGCTACGTGTTCGATCTCATTCCCAACGGCATGTTCAATCAAGCGCCACTCTTCTACGCGGGAGCGCTGACCAGCCTGTGCGGCGCGCTTCGTCTGGGCAAGGGCCAAAGCCCAGCCGTTTCGCAACCCGCCACCTCCGTGTACCTCGTGACTCCGGTCGCGCCATCGCGCTGAGGCCCAACCATCGGGCGTTTGATGGGCTCGACGGGCACGCAGATGATGTCTACGGCATTTCGCCCGGGGCCAGGCTTGTGGCTCGCTCTAGAAGCCGGGCCAAGGAACGAACATAGGGTTCGCGCAGGATCCTCAGATGGCTGGCCGCGATGGCGTGCTCGATGACCCAATCCGCCCGACCCGCCCAGCCCATATCGGAGCGGATCCTGAGCCAAGGCGGATGCGACTCCTCCGCGCTGGCGTGCACGATGAGCAACCGGCTCCGCAAGCGCTTGGGCTCGGCGGCGAAACGCTCCACCAGCAGGTCGCTAATCGGGCCGTCGAGGGGCAAATCCATTGGTTGCTCGGCCGCAGCCTCCCGGCGGTCGCGGGCCAGCACGAGGTTGCCGGCGCAGCGCAGGGCCTTGCGCGTCCAGGAGAGCACGCGCCGGGGGTCTTGCCCGGCCAAGCGCAGGTAGTGCCGCGCCTGAACCACGCGATCGGTTTGGAAGCCGGCAGGCAGGAGGGCGTCGAGCACCGCCACGAACGGGACGTTCTCGCCGGCAGCTTGAAGTTGGTGGGCGGCCTCGTAGGCCACGATTCCGCCGAAGCACAGCCCCAGCAAATAGTAGGGACCGTGCGGTTGCTGCTGCCGGATCCGCGCGACATAGCGCTGGGCGACCTGTTCAATCGTCGGTGGGGCTTCTCGGCCGGGCACATAGCGGCAGGGGACATGCACGGCGATGACAGACCTGTCCCATGCCAGCGACAGGGCCAAGTCTTGGTATTGGTTCACGCCCAGCAAGCAGAAGAGCGGGGGCTGGTCTGCCGATCCCCTCCGCAGCCGAACCACGATCGGGTCGTCGGGAGAGAAAGCCTGGTGCAGACGCACGGCGAGCTTCTCGACCATGGGCGCTTCGTAGAGCACCTGCACCGGCACATCGATGCCCAATTCCTGGCGCATGCGCGCCACGGTTTGGATGGCTTGTCCCGAGGTCCCACCCAAGTCGAAGAAGTTCTCGTCCACGCCGACCTGGGCCAGACCCAAGGTCTGGCGCCAGATGGCGGCGATGCGGGTCTCGAGGTCGTTGCGCGGTGGTTTTGCGAAGACTGCCTCGGTACGCGTGGGACGCGGTAGCTGCTTGCGATCGATCTTGCCGTTCGGGTTGAGCGGGAACGCTTCGAGCGCCACGTACGCCGACGGTACCATGTACGCGGGCAGTCGCGCGCGGGCCGCTGCCGCCAGGGCGGGCTGCTTGGCCGTCCCGGTCCAGTACGCGACCAGCCGTGGTTCAAGCTGGTCCGGACCGTCGACTACCACCAGCACTTCACGCACCTCGGGCAGCGCGCGCAGGACGGCCTCGATCTCGCCCAGCTCGATGCGGAATCCGGAGATCTTCACCTGGTGATCCAGTCGGCCCAAACACTCGAAGTTGCCGTCCGTTCGCATGCGACCCAGGTCACCCGTGCGATAGACCCGCTCACCCGACGGGACGACGACGAAACGCTTCGCGGTCAGGTCGGGGCGCCCGAGATAGCCGCGGGCCAGGCCCGCACCGCCGATGGCGATCTCGCCTTCTTGTCCAGCGGCCACGGACTGTCCGCTGTCGTCGAGAATGTGCAGCGTGGTGCGATCGATGGGGCGTCCGATGGTCACGCGCTCGCCTTTGCTCTCGACGCGCGACAAGGACGACCAGACCGTGGTTTCGGTGGGCCCGTATAGATTCCACAGCTCTCGGCCCGCGCCGAGCAGGTGCTCGGCCAGGGCAGCCGACATGACGTCGCCACCACACAGCATGCGAAGTTGGCCGTTGCCGGCAAAACCCGCCTCGAGCAGGAGGCGCCAACTGGCTGGCGTGGCCTGCATGATGGAGATGTCGTCTTGCTCCAGTCGTTGGCGCAGGCGTTGCGGATCGCGGGCGGTCGCCCGATCCGCGATGACCACGGTGGCGCCGACATAGAGAGGCAGGAAAAGTTCCAGCCCGGCGATGTCGAAGGACGTGGTGGTGATGGCCAAGAGGCGATCGTCCTGTCCCATGCCGGGGGTGTGGGCCATGGATGCGATGAAGTTGGCGAACGCCCCGCGCGTGATTTCCACGCCCTTGGGACGCCCCGTGGATCCCGAGGTGAACAAGACGTACATCAACTGGTCCACTCGCGCTGGCTCGACTTGCCAGTGGGATGGAAGGCCGCTGCCGGCTTGCGAGAGATCTTCAAGAACGATCAGGCCACCAGCGTGCGATTCGGTCAAGGGTGACCGCGGTCCCGCAATCAACACCTGGGGCGCGGCGTCCTCGATGACGATGCGTAGCCTCTCCGTGGGGTGCGATGGATCGAGGGGAACGTAGGCGCCGCCCGCCTTGAGCGTGGCCAGCATGGCCACCAGCTCGCACGCGCCGCGGGGCATGGAAATGCCGACGCGGGCTTCGCGCGAGACACCCAAGGCGCGCAGTTGCTGCGCGAGTTGGGTCGACACCCGGTCGAGTTCGCCATAGGTCAGACGGCCGTCGGGCGCCTCCACGGCGAGGTGGTTCTGACGCTCGGTCGTGACCTCGGCAAGGCGCGCGATGAGATCGACGGGGAATTCGCCGTGACCCGATGGCATTGTGCTCATGGGGGTAGGAGCAAGGCTCGATTCCTCGCGGTGTGGACTTCGCACGGAACAAGACACCTTTTGTCGCCTATTGATCCCTTCTCGGGCGCATGCCTCCTTCGTTGTCACGGACTTCCGTTGTGCAATGGCGAGGGCCAAATGCACTGACCACTGCGGCCGGGATCACGCGGCCGGCCGCCGTGACGACATTGCAGCCTGCCTCGACGTCGGTGGTCACCACGCAGTTGGCTCCGATCTTGGCATCGTTGCCAACTTGGACGTCGCCCAGTACCTTGGCGCCCACGTACACATCGACACGGTCACCCACGCGCGGGCCGCTCGTTCCACCTTCGATGGTGACCTCGTGAAAGACCAGGCAGTCTTCTCCGATGTTGGCGGCACCGATTACCACGTCGCGCGGGTGAATCAGGCATAAGCCTGGGCCGATGGTTGCTTGTTCCGAAAGGCGCACGCCCAGAAGCGATTGCCACAGCAGCGAGACCGCCTTGCACGTGGCGCGCAGGGGGAGACCGACCAGTGGGTTCTCGACGGTTCGCGCATGATTGCGCAGCCGGTGCGTGGCCACTATCCAGAAGCCCAAGTTGTTCCTGATGCCGCCCAGTTGTCGGTAGCGGGCGGCATCCCGGGAGAGAATCGACAGAAGTTTGCTCATGTGCTGAGGCCTCCGTCGACCACCAGAGTCTGGCCGGTGAGGTAGGTGGGTGCTTCGAGCGCCAAGTAGGTCACCAGCGAGGCGATTTCGTCGGTCGATGCGAAGCGGCGCATGGGGACCGCGGCAACGGCTCGGCGGCGGGCCTCGGCATCGAGAGAGGACAGCATGTCCGTGTCCACGTAGCCGGGCGCCACGGCATTGACCGGCACGCCCACGCCGGCCAGCTCCAAGGCCAGGGAGCGCGTAAATCCGATGATGCCGGCCTTGGCCGTGGAGTAGTTGGTTTGCCCGGCCACGCCGGTCACGCCCGACACCGAGGTGATATTCACGATGCGCCCCGCGCGTTGGCGCATCATCTGGCGGGCCACGGGTTGGGTTGTGCCGTAGAGGCCGTTGAGACTAGTTTCGATGACAGTGCTCCAATCGCCGGGGTTCATAAGCGCCAGCAACCGATCATGAATCACGCCCGCGTTGTTGACCAGAATATCCACGCGCCCGTGTTTCTCGATCACCCCGTCGGCCAACCCGCGGCAGGCTTCGATGTCGCGGGCGTCCACGCGCAAGGCGCGCACACGATGCCCCTGGCCCGAGAGCGACTCGACCACCGCCCTGGCGGCTGCTTCATTGCTCACGAAGGTGAAGGTGACCGACAAGCCGCGGTTCGCCAGCTGTTCGACGATGGCCCGACCAATCCCGCGCGAGCCACCGGTAACGATGGCCACGCGCGGTTCAAGCTGCTGGGCATTCTCAGGAGTCATCGGCGGACAACAGCAAGGCGGAGCAAGCGCCAGTGGAGGATGTGCATGTGACGAGCGCGGGGCCGGCCCGTAGATCGCGAGCATGGATGGCGTAGTCGAGGCCGGGCAGCATCGGGGTTTGCAGCCCGGCGACGGGCGGTGCTTGTTTGGACGCGAGTGCGCGCAACGCCACCAGCGAATGCAGCAAGCCGGCCGCTTCCAGGGTTTCGCCCAGCGCTGCCTTGACGGCAATGACCGGAGTGTGGGCGGCCCGCTCGCCCAAGAGCTCGAGCAGGGCTTGCGCCTCGACCCGATCGACTTCGGGTACGCCGTTGGCGCCCGAGCTGACCAAGGCCACATCCGCGATGCTCATGCCCGACGCCGCCACGGCGGCGCGAGCGGCTTTGGCGAGGGCATGGGCGCGCTCCTGCGGCTTCATCGCAAACCGCGAGGCCTGGGCGTGCAGCACGCCCTTGCACCGGGCGCCGCGCTGCCGGGCCACATCGACCGGTTCGAGTACCAGGGCCACGCCAGCTTCACCCAAGGCGGTGCCGCGGCTCCCGCGGTCGAAGACCGTGAAATCAGGCTGACGCGAGAGTTGGCCCGATCGCCAAGCCGACAAGGCGAGCTCGGGGCTGTGGGCGGCGGCGGACACCACCACGCAGGCACGCGCGCGTCCTTGCGCCAGCAGGCGCGTGGCTAGGCCCAGGGCATCCAGCCCCCCAGCGCCGCCGTCGGACAGGGTGATGGAGAAGGCCTGCGCGGAGAAGGCGATGGCGGCGACCGCCGCGGGCGCGCTGGGAATACCAAGAGGCATCAAGGCGGGGTTGGTCTGCTGCACGCCTTGGGTGACCAAGCCGCGATCGTATTCGATCAGGGTCTCCATGTGCGCGAAGCTGAAGGACGTGACGAGGCCCAGATCCTTGCCGTCTATGGTCCCGGTAGCGGTCCCCGTACCGCTTTTGCCGTCGAGCCCCGCGTCGTTCAGGGCCAAGCGCGCGGCGCAGATCCCCAGCCGCGTGGCGCGGCTGTAGATGCGCATGCCGCGCACGTTGGCGTAGCGCGTGGCCTCGAAATTCGGCAACAGGGCGCCCATCGCTCCCTCGGGCTCCAACAAGCGCGCGACGGCCGAGCGTCCCGCGAGCAAGGCTTCGCCGAGCGCGGACAGGTTGTCGCCAAGGGGGGTGATGACCCCGACGCCGGTGATGGCCACCGGGATCACGGCGCCCTCCGCAGTACGAGGCAGGCGTTGAAGCCGCCGAAGCCGGCCGAAATGTTGAGACACGAATCGAGCGCGAGGCTGCGCGCCTGGCCGGTCACGAAGTCGAGACCGAATTCCGGATCGGGCTCGGTGAGATTGGCCGTGGGCGGAACTTTCTGAGCTTGCAGCGCCAGCACGCAGGCTACCGCGCCCAGCGCCCCGGCCGAGCCGTTGGTGTGTCCGAGAATCGACTTGGGCGAGCTGATAGGGATGTTGGCGGCGCGCGCGCCGAACACGGCCTTGATGGCTCGCACCTCGCCCGCGTCGTTGTACGGGGTTCCGGTGCCGTGCGCGCAGATGTAGCCGATATCGGATGCGGTCACTCCGCTTTTGGCCAACGCCTGTTCGATGGCGCGCACGTACCCGGTTCCGTTGGGTTCGGGCGCGGTCACATGGTAGGCGTCGTTGCTGATGCCGTAGCCGCCGAGCTCGGCCAGGATGGTGGCGCCGCGGCCGCGTGCGTGTTCGAGCGATTCCAGCACCAGCATGCCCGCGCCCTCGCCAAAGGCCACTCCGTTGCGGTTGCGATCGAAGGGTTTGCAGACGGTCGGTGCCAGCGCGCCCATGCGGGCGAAGCCAACGTAGATGAGTCGGGTGAAGGTATCCGCGCCGCCGGCCAGCGCGATCGCGACCTCGCCTTGCACAACCAAGTCATACGCCCAGGCGAGTGCCGCGTTTCCCGAGGCGCAGGCCGTGGCGCTGACAAGGACCGGACCGCCCAGGCCACATTCGCTCGCCACGATAGCGGCGGGACGGTGGTTGTCGGCGCGCTCGACGAAGCCGCCGTCGATGCAGGCCGACCCCTCGGTTTTCCAGTGATCGCTTAGGAAACCCACCTGGCGCTCTTCGCCCAGCGTGGTGCCAAGGACCATGGCCGCCTCGTCGAGAAGGTCGTGTCGCTCGGCCAGGCCCGCGTTGGCCAATGCGCGCCGCGCAGCCGTCAGGGCGAGTTGGGCGCAGCGCGAACGGTAGGCGTCATTGTCCACCCATTCTGGCAGCGCATCCGCAGCATCCGGTGGAACCTCGGCACCGTACAAGTCCGTCGTTTCGGGGACGGAGAAACTCCGCAAGGGGCGAATGAGATCGCGGCCCGCAAGCAGCGCCTGCCAGAACCCTTGCACGTCGGCGCCTGCCGCCGAGATCGTGCCGAGGCCTGTAACGACTACCCGCCGTTGCATGAGCTAGCTCCACGCGCTCGCCGGAATCTAGAGCTTGGCACCGATGGAAGTCACCACGCGGGCCAGATCGCCGAAGGTGCGAACCTCGCCCAGTCGGCTCTCGGGAACCTTGATTCCCATGTCCTTCTGTATCTCGAATAGGATCTCCAGCGCGCGCACCGAATCGACGTACAGATCGTCGCGCAGATTGGCGTCCAGAGAAAAGCTGGCTTCGGTTTCGGCGATGCGAGCCACGATCTCACGCAATTTGTCTTCCAAGGTCCTATTCTCCATCTCTGTTGGCGTGGCGACGGCGATCCGCTCGACGCCGACGGTTATGTCTCGTTTCCTAGTCTTTGCTTTACGATGCAGGTCAAGCTGCTGACGTTGCGGAAACTCTCCGCGTTAATGTCCGAAGGTTCCAGGCGAATCCGGAAGCGGTCGTCGATAAACGCGGCCATGTCCAAGGTGCTGAAGGAATCCAGGATTCCGGCCTGGGTCAGATCGGTCTCGTCGTCGAAGTCGCGACTGTCGCCGGATAGCCAGGTGCTCACGATGTACTCCCGAAGCGATTGCCTAATGTCTTCGTCTTTCATGCGCTCCTCGAAATGGATTCAGGCACGGCAGCGGCCGGCGCGGTTCCAGAATCTGTCGTGAAGGTGTTCTTGATGCGGACCCGGTCCACCTTGCCGCTCGTGGTTCGAGGCAGCTCGGCGACCAAGCGAATGCCCGTGGGAATCATGTAGGGCGGCAGTCGCGTGGCGCAGTGGCGCCGGATGGCGAGGATGGACAGTCCGGGATCGCTCGCTCGCACCACCGCCACGAGCTGGCCTTCGTGGGCGAAGGCCACGGCCTCGAGGATTCCTGGATGAAGGGCGAGCGCGGTCTCGACCTCGCCGAGTTCAACGCGGAAGCCACGGACTTTGACCATGTGATCGCGGCGGCCGTGATACAGAATCTCGCCGTCCGGCCCGCGTTCCACGAAGTCCCCCGTGGGGTAGGGGTGGGCTGCCAGAACGGGATTGCCCGCGTTCCAGTAGCCGAGCATCACGGTGGGGCCGTCGACCAGTAGTTCGCCCACGCTTCCGTCGGGAACAATGGCGCCGCTCTCGTCGACGATGGAAATGACGTCGCCGCAAGTGGCGCGTCCGATGGGAATGGCGACCGCATCCTCGCCCGGAATTTCGCGTACCTTGTGGGCCAGGCAGACGTTGGTTTCGGTGGGACCAAAGAGATTGAAGAAGCGGGCAAGCGGCAGGGCGGTCATCAGCCGGCGCAGGTGCCGGATGGGAAAGACCTCGCCGGCGAAGAACACCACGCGCAGCGAGGGCGCGCCTTGCTCGGCGAGAGCGCCGCTCTCCAACATAAGGATGAGCGCCGAGGGCACGGAATACCAAACCGTGATCCTCTGCTCGACGATGCGCTCGACCATGCGCCTCCCCGACAGCACTGTGGCCTCGTCGACGATGACCGTGGTGGCCCCGCGCGAGAGCGTGGCCCAAATGTCGAAGACCGACAGATCGAAATGGAAAGGTGCCACCGAGGCCACCCGATCCTGTTCCACCAACCGCGCCGTTTCCGCCGCCCATTCGACGAAGGCCAGGGCATTGCGGTGCGAGATCATCACGCCCTTGGGCACGCCGGTGGAGCCCGAGGTATAGAGCAGATAGGCTAGGTCGTCGGGCGAGGTGCGCGGGTTCTCGACGGCCGCGCCGCTCGCCGCCTGCACTTCGTTCCAAGGGTGTGCCTCGACGTCCGACGACAGGGTTGGCGGATCTCCATCACCCGCCACGATGAAATGTGGAACGGTTACGCCCGCGGCTGCCCAATTGGCCAGGAGTGCCGGCGCGATGACCACGTGGAGCAGACCGCAGTCGGCGGCGATGGTCTTCATGCGCGAAGGTGGCGAGCTGGGGTCGAGCGGCACGTACACCGCCTGCGCGCGAGAAGCGCCGAGCATGGCCGCGATGGCGATTCCCGAGCGCGGCAGGTGCACGCCCACCCGATCTCCCGGCCGCACTCCGAGCGACAGAAAAAGGTGCGCGAAGCGATTGCCCAGGCGGTCCAGCTCGCCGTAAGTCATGGCCTCGCGCGTGCCTTGCACGGCAATGCGTTCGGGTGCATGCGCGGCTACCGGCGCGACCAAACGGTCGATCCGCATCGGGTCGCGCACGAGGTCGCGCATCAGCCAACCCCCAGCATCTTCGCGATGATCATGCGCTGCACTTCCGAGGTGCCGGAGAAGATGCGCGCGGGAACTGCATCGCGCAGCAAGGAATCCACGCCGGTGTCGGATACCACTCCCGAGCCACCGAAAATCTGGATGGCATCCAAACCCGACTGCACCGCGCACTCCGAGATCCACAGCTTGCTCATCGCCACTTCTTGTTCGCAGCGCTTGCCATCCCGGTGCAGCTCACCGGCGCGGTACAGGAGCAAACGGCTGGTATCGAGGCGCAGTTTCATATCCACGATTCGATTGGCCACCGACTGAAAGCCGCCGATGGCGGCACCGAACTGTTTGCGCATGCGCGCGTGCTCGATGCAGCGATCGAGCGAAGCCGCCATGGCGCCCACGTAGTAGGCAAACAAACAGCAGCGCTCCCAAATCATGGACTCGCGAAACAGAGCCGCGCCCACGCCCTCCGCTCCCACGCGCGCCGAGACCGGAACGCGGCAGTCTTCGAGGTACACGCTGCCCCAGGGCGATGCGCGCAGGCCGGTCTTGCCGTGTTCGGCTACCACGCGCAAGCCAGGCGTGTTGGCTGGAATCAGGAAGGCCGAAATGCCCATGAATCCCGCCTTGGGATCGGTCTTGGCGTAGATGAGAAACAGGTCGGCGATGGGCGCGTTGGTGATGAAGCACTTGCTGCCGTCGAGGATGTAGTGGTCGCCGTCGCGTGTCGCCGTGGCTTTCATGGCGTGCACGTCCGAGCCGGCCTCGGGTTCGCTGGTGCCGTTGGCGCAAATGAGTTTGCCGGCGGCAATGTCGCGCAGATAGCGTTCCTGCTGGGCGCGATCCTTGGACCGCCAGATGGGCACCGCCGAGGCGAACATGTGCGCGCACAGCGAGAAGACGAACCCGCCTTCGCCCACCTCGCGGCCCAGGGCCTCGACGATGAGCATGGTATCCACGGCGTCCAGGCCGCTGCCACCCCATTCCTCAGAGATGGGCAAACCGGCCAGCCCGAACGCGGCAGCCTCGTCCCAAAGCTGGCGATCGAAGGCGCCCTTTTCCTCGCGTTCGCGCGCCCCTGGCGCCAAGCGAGTTCGGGCGAAGCGAATGGTGGCGTCCAGACGTTCCCGTTGCGTCGAGGTCAGGGCAGATCCACCCGCGGGGTTCGTTTCACGGTCAGAACCCATCGGTCGTTGGGTGGGTCGTTGGGTGGAAATCGAGGATGTCATTAGTATGCTGATGTTTAGTATGCTGATGTTTCGATGCTGCGTTGCCTTGTTGGATGCCGAAAATCCGGGTTTGGTCCCCAATGCCGGTTCGTGTCATCCATACTGTGAAGGCGCATGCGACGCGTGCTAGGTACACACGCAGGATGCATTTCCCCGGACGGAGGCGATTTCGCTCATGAACAGGCAATGGTTGCTGGCGCGGCGGCCGCAAGGCATGGTCCGGCCGGATGATTTCCGTCTGGCGGTGAGTCCTCTGCCCGAGATGGGCGAAGGCGAGATTCTGGTTCGCAACCAGCTGCTTTCCTGCGATCCGACGCAGCGGGGCTGGATGGCGTATGACACCTACTGGCCGGCCGTTCCCATCGGCGACGTCATGCGCGGCATCGCCGTCGGCGAAGTGACGGGTTCGCGTCACCCCGAGATTCGCGTCGGGCAAGTCGTGCAGGGCCTGTTCGGATGGCAGGAGTGGGCAGTGGTGAATCCTGCCAAGATGCAGCTCTTTACCGTCGTTCCCGCGGGTGTGGCGCCCGAACTTGGCATCGGCCTGCTCGGGCTCACGGGTTTGACGGCGTACTTTGGCTTGTTGGAAGTCGGTCAGGTCAAGGCCACGGACACCGTGGTCATCTCGGGTGCGGCCGGGGCCACCGGTTCGGTGGCCGGCCAAATCGCCAAGATCCTGGGTTGCCGCGTGGTGGGCATTGCGGGCGGACCCGGCAAGTGCGCCCGCTTGGTCGACGAATGCGGCTTCGACGCTGCCATCGACTACAAGAGCGAGAACATTCTGACCCGGCTGCGCAAGACCTGCCCAGATGGCGTCGACCTGTTTTTCGACAATGTGGGCGGCGACGCGCTCGACGCTGCTTTGCTGTCCTTGGCGCTGCACGGCCGCATCGTCTTGTGCGGCGCCATCTCCACGTACAATCACGAGGGAGCGGCGCCCGGCCCGCGCAACTACCTGCGCTTGCTCACACGGCGGGGGCGTATGGAAGGCTTCGTGGTCACCGACTACATGCCTCGTGCGGGCGAGGCAATCGCACGGCTGGTTCGCTGGCACGGAGAAGGCCGCCTCAAGCAACGCGTGGACGTGGTAAGCGGTTTCGAGAATGCGCCAGCCGCCCTGGCGCGCTTGTTTTCCGGCGAAAACCAAGGCAAGCAATTGGTCCGCATCTAGCAACGCGAGGTAGGGTGAGGAGCCTCGCCCGCTCCGAGGAGAAACGGAGTGGTTGTGTGTGAGAAGGGTCACTGGAGGCAAACGCCTCTTCTTGGCCAAGGTCGCGCCAGCGACTAGAATCCGATATACGCTCTCATGACTAGAAACGATTGCCTCGGCATCCTTGTACTCTCCAGCTTCCTCCTGTCCTGTGGCAGTAACGACACGAATGCGTGCTACAGCCCAACGTCCAACATCGCCTCGGCGGGTCAGTCCGGCGCCGTGGGGTGTGCATGCGATCCTTCGGTCGAGGAAGCGGTGTGCGTGCAAGGGAAGGCGCTCTTCTGCGACTACGGGCGCTGGTCTTTCGGGTTTGACGGCTCGTGCACGCCCGGGCCGGATGGGGGCACGCGAAGCGATACTCCCGTGGTGGACGTTGCATCGACTCCTGATACCTATGTGACTTGTTCGCTTGACACGGAATGCCCGGCGGGAACGATCTGCCAGACTGGTCGTGGCTGCGCCGCCTGCTTCAGTCCGGTGGTCAACGTTTCGATGGCAGAATTCGGCGCCGCGGGATGTGCCTGCGATCCAGCCGTCGACAAAGATGTATGCCTGCAAGGGAAGGCCTTCTTTTGCATGTATGGGCGCTGGGTTATTGGCGAAGACGGCCCATGTATGCCCGGGCCGGACGGTGGCGTGTCGAGGGATACTGCGCAGGAGTCCATCCTGCCGACGCTTGATGCAGCGGTGGTGTTCTAGTGGAGGCTCACTAGTCTGCTGGCGCAGAACACGCTTCCTCTCGTGCCATCTAAGACGGACGCTTGGCTGCGGTGTCGGTCTTGCGTGTGGTGCGTTCCCATCGCTTGTGGCGGCCGTGCAGGAAGAAGCCGAGGTAGAGTGGGATTTTCCACAGCACGTAGACCGGCACGGCGGCAAGCAGGCGCGCCGGAAGCAATTGGCGGGCGAACCGCCACCAGGCGCTTGCGACGCCAAGGAAGACGCTGAAGCCAGCGGCCAGGCAGAGCAAGAATGGCCCGGCCGAGGCGCCCGCCACGGCGGCGCCCGCGGCGATGAACGAGAGCCCGGCGATGACTGTCACCAGCAATGCGAGCGGCGGCACCATCAGGTCGAAGGCGATGGCGACGAGGTCGGGTCGCCGCCGCGCCATCCCGGCTCGCAGCAGGCGCGGCCCTTGCGAAATCAGGGTGGAGAGATGGCCGTGCTCCCAGCGTCGTCGTTGTCCGAGCTGGGCTTTGCCAGGCTCGGGCAGGACGCTTGTCACGCTCGCCGCGGAGCAGAGGACGGGCGGGGTGCCGGCCAAAGCGAGCTCGATGCCCAGGACCAAATCCTCGACAAGGTTGGCCCGCAGCGGGGGCGCGTCCCGCAGCACGGACCACGGGAAAGCCATGCCGCTGCCGGTGAGCTGGCAGGGAAAGCCCAGGCGATGCATGCCGCGCGGCCGAACCAGGTTGCGTACCAGAAACGCCAAGCCGCTTACCGCCGAGCGCGCGTTGGGCTTGGATGGTTGGGTCAGGAGATACTCGGCCTGTGCAGGGTGGCCGGTTTGAGCGGCCATGCGCGCCAGTTGTTCCAGCCCGCCTTCGCTCACTCGGCAATCGGCATCGACAATAATCACCACCTCGGGAGGTGACTTGGCCAGGTGTTCTGTGCCGAACGCCAGCGCGTAACCTTTGCCGTGGTTGGCGCGGTCGTGCCGTTCGATGACTTCGGCTCCGGCCGCGGCTGCCGCCGCCGCGGTTCCGTCGCCGCAGTTGTCGGCAACCACCAGGAGGCGGTCGCCCCCGACCAAACCGGTCCGCAAGGCCAGCACCGTGCTCGCGATGTCGCCTTCTTCGTCGTGGGCTGGCACCAGAACCGCGATGCGGGGGCGGGGGCCGCTGTCGTCGACGGAGGGCACTTGCGTGCGCGCGCAGATGCATTCGATCAGGAACACCAGGCTCGGCCAGAGCACGGCCACGGCGGCCAGCCAAAGCACGACGACGATGGCGGTCATGGAACGCGCGACTTCCAGCCCGACAAGTCGCGCACGCTGGAAGCAACGAGGTCGCGAATCACGTGCGGACGATCCTTGCCGCCGCCGCGGAGCAGGCGCTCCTTGATCCGGCACAAGGCTGTGCCGACAACGAAGGCGCCGTCGCACAAGGTTGTGTAGACCCGGCCGTGGTGTTTGAGCAGGTAGCGGTGCCGAGAGTCGAACCAATAGCGCGGAATACGGCGGGATGAATCGGTCATGCCGGTGGAAACCGAACCGAGGTGGGTCACGGGTGCATCCGCCACGAAGCAGACCTTCCAGCCGGCACGCTTCGCCGAACGGCAGAAGTCGGTTTCCTCGAAGTACAGGAAGAAACCCTCGTCGAAGAGGCCACTCTGCTCGAAGACTTGTGGGCGAATGAGCATGCTGGTGCCGGAGATCCAGTCCACCTCGCAGCTCGCGGCGGGTTCGGGCATGCTGATTTGCTGGTTGCGCAGCAGTCGCGTGGCCAGGCCCAGGTGCATGGCTTGTTCCAGCTCGCCCAAGATGGTTGGAAAGCGAAAGGCGGCTACTTGCGTGGGGCCATCAGGATCGTGGATGCGGCTGCCCGCGATACCGACGCGTGGATTGGCGTCCATGAAGGCCACCAAACGCGCCAGTGTGCCTTCGTCCGCGAACGCATCCGAATTGAGTACGTAAAGGTAGTCGGGAAGGTCGGTCTGGGTCTGTGCTTGCTTGAAAGCCAGGTTGACCGCGTATCCGTAGCCACCGTTGCGCTCGGAGGCGATGACGGACACGCTGGTCCCCCAGCCTTCGCTTTCCGCGGCGAGACGGAAGTGCTCCAGCGAATGATCGCCCGAGGCATTGTCCACGAGATAGAGGCGGTGCGCGCCGAGCGGACGCAGTTGGGCTAGCAATGCGGTGACGACCTTCGCGGCAAGCTCAGGTGTTCGGTAGTTGACGACGTTAGCGACTACTCTCACGGTGGTTTAGATGCGCGAAGACTCAGATAGGTTTGCCTCTCAATCTTGTAAAAACGACCCCTCTTTCACAAGCCAGTAGTTCGTCCCCACGACCAGTGAAGTCTACCCGATGAAATCGAAGTAGGGACGATTTGCACAAGTCTACCTAAACAGGATTACGGTGGCCCGCATGAGTGACGCCGTGCGCTCTCCCTGTCACCGCAATGTTGAAGAACAGTTGCTTGGCAACCTCGCCGGGCGTGACATGGATCACGGCAATCGGAGGGGGCGCGGGTGCGCCACTCTCCGTTCATCACCAACCTTCGGAGGTACCATGCGCCATTCAATAGCAGTTGTTGTACTTTCCCTTCTCATACCCACAACACTCCAGGCGAAAGGGCTGACAGACCGCGACGACCTTGTCGACCATGTGTTGCTTGTCAGTATCGACGGGCTTCATGCCCTGGATGTAGCTCGATTCGTCGAAAGCCATCCTCATTCCGCCTTGGCCACCCTGGCCGAACATGGCGTGACCTACTCCAATGCGCGCCTGCCCGCGAACAGCGATTCCTTCCCTGGACTTCTTGCGCTGGTCACCGGCGGTTCGCCCATTAGTCATGGCGTCTTCTACGACGTCAGCTACGACCGCAAACTCTTCGATCCTACCAACACCTCTTGCTCGGGGAATCCGGGCAACACGGTGGTCTTCGACGAGAGCATCGACCTGTATGACAGCGCAAATGTTTCGAAGAACGTCATCGATCCGAGTAAGTTGCCGCGGCGGCTGAACGAGCACGGACAATGCGTGCCCGTCTACCCGCACGACTTCGTCAAGACGAACACGATCTTCGAGGTCGTGCGAGCTGCGGGTGGCGTCACCGCCTGGGCCGACAAGCACCCAGCCTACGACCTAATCAACGGTCCGTCGGGCAACGGTGTTGCGGATCTCTACACACCGGAAATCACGAACGTGGGTGGCTTCGATGCCACGGTCAGCGTGGTTTGCACGGTGAAGAACGACCAAAAGAAGGTTGCGGCCATCCTCAATCAGATCCACGGACGCAATCACGACGGCACTGCGTCACCTGGCATCCCGACGGTATTCGGCATGAATTTCCAGGCGGTCAGTGTCGGCCAGAAGCTTGCCAAGGACAACTTTGACGGCAGCTGCACCGAGGATACCGACCCGCACCTAAACGGACAGCCAGGTGGCTACAAGGATGGTTCCGGGACTCCCACCGATGTGCTCATGTACGGGCTTGAGAAGACCGATCAAGCACTCCAGAGCATGATTGACGCTCTCAAGAGTCAGAGTATCTACGACTCGACCCTCTTCATCGTCAGCGCCAAGCATGGGCAGTCGCCCATCAATCTGCTGAAAGTGAACAAGCCGGGGCACTTCGCTGACCTGGTGGCCGGGCTGCCAGGGGCCGCCACCGATCCGGCTGCACAGGCGATTGCCAATGCCGCAGCCTGTACCACCGGACCCTGCGGGTTCGTCATGGATGATGATGTGGCGCTCATCTGGCTTGGAGACCAGAGCCAAACGGCGGCGGTTGCTGCCTATTTGAATGCGAATGCCAAAGCTCTCTTCATCGATGAGGTCATGGCGGGCGAAGAACTGCGCCTCAAGTTCAATGGTCCGCTGAAGGACAACCGCACGCCGGACATTATCGTGCAACCGACCTACGGGACCATCTACACGACATCGAAGAAGAAGCTCGCTGAGCACGGCGGGTTCAGCTTTGGCGATACCAACGTCGGACTCATCGTGTCGCGGTCGCACTTGAGTGGTCGTGTTTTGAAGACGCCGGTGCTGACTTCGCAAGTCGCACCCACCATTCTGCGCGCCTTGGGGCTGGATCCCGACGCGCTGAGGTCGGTGCAAGTGGAACAAACATCGGCTTTGCCGGCATTCTAGATTCGCAATCCATGCGCGGCGGACAGTCGGGCAACAGGCGATGGATCGCCTCCGATTGTCCGCTTGCAGCCCGTGACGCGCAGGATCGAGACGGGTGTGTTACACTCGCAAGCTCCCTATTGAGCGTGTTTCACCACCCCTATGAGTTTGCGAGGATAGTCTAGAGCCGTGATTGCGCGCAAACGTATCGGCGACATCCTGCTTGAGGAAGGCAGGATTACCCGGGAACAGCTGCAGGCGGCGCTTGCCGAGCAGGAAAGGACCGGGGAGCTGCTCGGCACGATCCTGTTTAGCCACGGTTACATCACGCAGCAAGATTTGGCGCGGGTTTTGTCGCTGGCCCAAGACGAAGGCGGCAATGTTCGCGCCACCCCCGAAACCGTCGACATTCCCGAGGAGCTCGAATCCCTCGTCAAGCAGAGCAGCGTTGCCTTTCACGGCGACGGCAACTTCGATCGAAAGCAGGTGGATTCCGCGCAGTCGCCATTGGTCCGGCTGGTCGACGAGATCGTCGTGACCGGCATCAAACGCAACGCGACCGACATCCATATCGGCCCTGACACGAAAGGAACGCGGATCCGTTACCGGATCGACGGATCTCTCCAGCACGGCATGTACCTTCCCAAGGACCTCCTCACGCCCATCGTGTCGCGCTTCAAGATCATCGGACAGATGAACATCGCCGAGAGCAGGGTCCCGCAAGACGGCGGCGGCGAGTTCCTCTACCGGGACAGAAGGCTCGATCTCAGAATCTCCTCGTTCCCGCTTATCAATGGCGAAAACGTTGTCGCGCGCATTCTGGACAAGTCCCAACTGAAATTGGGACTCAGCAATCTTGGCTTCATCGAATGCGACGTGCAGCAGATCCACGGGACACTCAAGCAGCCCTACGGGATGATTCTCGTCACTGGCCCCACGGGATCCGGGAAGACCACGACGCTCTATTCCTGTCTGACCTACATCAATACCGTCAGCCGGAATATCTTTACGATCGAAGACCCTGTCGAATATCAGGTTTCGCTGGTCAGACAGGCCCAGGTCAATGTCAAGGCAGGCCTGACCTTCGCCTCGGGATTGCGTTCCATCCTTCGGCAAGATCCCGACATTATCCTTGTCGGGGAAATGCGCGACCAAGAAACGGCGGAGTTGGTCGTTCGGGCGGCCCTCACCGGCCATTTGGTGTTCAGCACGCTGCACACGAATGACGCGCTGTCGAGCGTGTTTCGTTTGTTCGACATGGGCATCGAACCCTTTCTCATTTCGTCGACCTTGGACACCATCATTGCCCAACGACTGGTCCGCGTCCTTTGCGACTACTGCAAGGTTGCCATCCATGCTTCCGAGGTGATGGTTGGGAATCTGCGCATCGAAACCGCAACCGGGGTCATCTACGGCGCCGTCGGATGCGATAGTTGCGGCGATACCGGGTACCGCGGACGGACGACGGTCTACGAGATCTTGAAGATCACTCCGGCGATCCGCGACGTCATAAGCCGGAAGGGAAGCCTCGACGAGATGAAGCGGGAAGCCCTGAATTCTGGGTTCAGAAGCATGTTCGAGAGCGGACTCGACAAGGTCAGGGCGGGCGTTACGTCGCTGGAAGAGGTATGCGCGGTAACGAAGGCGGACGGGTAGGGGCCTTCTACGCAAATGGCATTCCAAAGTCGGGTTTGTTGGCGCGGCCGAGCGTCCATGCGTACACGGCCTGCAATTGCTCGGCCTTCTTCGACCAGGTGAATAGCCGCTCCACGCGTTGGCGCGCGCACTGGCCCTTCTCTGCCAGCTCCGCCGGGTGGGCGACAATCGCGGCGAAGGCTTCGCGCATGCGGGACACGATCTCGGCACGACTTCCGAGCGGAATGGCGTAGCCGGTCTCGGCCGTGACGAGTTCGCCCGGGCCGCCGTAGTCGACGACCAGCGGAGGCACGCCGCAGGCCATGGCTTCGAGAACGACCCCTCCGCCGAATTCGCGGATGCTGGGGAAGGCAAAGAGGTCGGCTGTCGCCAGCAATTCGGCCACCCGCTGCTGATTCTGCCAGCCATGAAAGGTCACATGTCGAGCGATGCCCAGGCGCTCGGCCTGCGCGCGCAGGTCCGTAAGTTGCGGTCCGTCGCCGACCAGATCGAGGCGCATGTGCCCCTCGCGCAGGGCGTGCGCGGCGGCATCGAGCAGCATGTCCGCGCCCTTGTAGGGCACCAGACGCCCTACGAAGATCGCGCGCAATGGCCCTGAGACAACGCCCTTTGCTCGTGGGACAAAGCGCCTGGGGTCGATGCCGTTTTCCGGCACGTACACCGCACGGTCGCGCCAGCGCTCGGGCAGCTCGGACCAGGTCGAGCGCGAGGCGATGACCAGCGCGGACGATTGTTCCCGCGTGCTGCGATAGCCAGGCAGGAATTGGTAAACGCCGCGCACATAGGACAGCCATTCGCGCTCGGCCTTGCGTGCCGAGACGAACTGCGCGGGCCAGGGCGTGCCACCGTTGAGCGGCCCCACGACGAACGGGACATGGGCCTGGCGTAGCTTGCCCGCGATGGGGCTCGGCAGGGTCGGCGAGAGCGGGGTTACCCGATGAACCACATCCCATTCGTGAGCCCGGATGCGCGCGCCCAGCTTTCGCCAGATGAGATATTCGAAGAGCCAATAGGAAGGCCACGACAAGGCCGCGAGCGTGGTCCATCCCACGCCCGGACCGCCGCGCAGGCGCTCGGCCAGTTTCCACAGGGGCCGCGACAGCGATTCGTTGTCAATGCATGTGAAGTCGACGTCGTGAATCAAGCCAGCTCGCTCGATGGCGGCGCGGTTGCGCACATGCGTGACGAGATGTACATCCGCGACCGCGCGCAGGGCCTGGGTCATGTTCCAGCCGACGAGAGGAACGCTGACCCATTCTGGATTCGCAGCCTCGGCGATCACCAGAACCTTGAGCCGCGTCCTGCTCGCGCTTTCGACGTCGATTCTTTCAGTCGGCATGACTCCTCATGTTGGATGGCACGATCATCGCGTGGTTGCGGTCACCGCGAGATAGCCCAAAAGCTCTGTCTGTCCCAGGGAGAAGTCGGGCGCTGTCAGATGGGGACCGCGTTGGCTGTAGCGGCCTCCAAGTTCAACCAGCCAGTTCCGGTTCACGCGGTAGCGCAAGGGCGCGCCCGCGCTGATGAAGGTCTCGATGGGCGAATCGGGCAGAGGATGTCGACTGATATCGGTAGCGGCCTGGACGTAGACTTCGAACATCCAACTTGGGTTGACCTCGATGGCCAGGTTGGCATCGATTTGCCCGCGCGGCAGGGCCACGCCGAGGACCGGGTCGAGGTACCAGAGGACTTCGCCGCTTGCCCGGCTTCGCAGGAAGGTGGTCGGCGTAAGTGGCAGGGACGAGGCCAGCAAGACCTTGGCCAGGGGCGACAGCGAGGTCCACGGACGCGTGGGATCGGATGGTTGTGGCGCCGACGCCACGGCGATCCCCGCCTCCAGTTGCAGTTCATGGTGTCGCGCAAGCTGATAACGCCAGCCCAATCGGGCTTCCACTTCCGTGGCTTCGAGCTGGGTGCTTCCGGCCAGGTCGTAGTGGGTGAACTTGACGCGCAGCTGGCCTATTTGGCGGCGTGACATGGCGAATTCCAGTCGGGGCTCCAGGCTGGCGTCCGTCTCTGTGGGCAAGGATGCGCCTGCGGGCGGCGAGCCGACCGGGGGTGCGGATGTGCCTGCGGGCTGCGTACTGCCCCAGGTTTGGCGTCGCAGCACCGCGACTTGGGAATCGAGGCGCCATTGGCGCGTGAGACGATAGCCGATCGAGCCACTCGCGTCGGCCGTGAAAATATTCAGCGTGTCGGGCAGGGTCGCTTGCTGGCCCAGCACCTGGCTGAGAGCCACGTAGTCCACTTCGCCAGCCGTGCTGTTCAACCGAAACGCCCATTTCAGGCGTTCGCCCGAGTGTCCCGTATGTTCGGCTTGCAGCATGTTCAGGTACAGGGGACCCTCGCGGTTGGTGATCTTGGGTCTCCGCAAGAACAGTCGCAGCGCTTCAAACACCCGCGTTTCCGTGGTGGGCGACGAGAGTTGCAAGGTGATATCTGGCCTCAGCAAGGCGGCCTCGTAGAACGACGAAACGGGATTGGTGATCGTCGGCGCCTCGCCGGCTTGTGCCTCCATACGCACGCTTCCGGTCAGGTCGGCGTTGGCCAACAGGAGCACAATGGGTAGCAGGGTTGCCACGGCAACGCTCTACTCGACGGAAATCAGGTCGCCATCGAGGAGCTGGAAGTCGGCCGCACGCGGTTCGGACCTGGTCAGATCGCGCAGCCGAAAACGGATGCGCGGTGGCTGCGCGATCGGCCGCAGAACGAAGATGCGGTCGTCATGCGCAAACTCGGTCGTCCAGCCCGCGGCAAGGAGCGCGGCCGACAAACGCCGGTCGCGATTGAGCTCGTAGCTGCCGGGATTCTTCACTTCACCCATGACCCCGACGTGAATGGGGGCTGGCCTGATCATCGAAACCGAAACCTCGGGATCCACGACCACGCTCTTCAACCTCTCGCGTATGGCCGCCGCCGCTTGGGCCGGGGTCAGGCCCGCCATGGGCACGCCGCCGACCAGTGGATTGAAGTAGTTGCCGTCGTCACGGACCACCATTTCGCCCGACAGGCTGGCCTGTCCCGTAATCTCGATTGAAATCGTGTCGCGCGGATGGATAGACACCGCCGTGGCTTGCGTGCCGCTCGGCACATCTTGAACCCAGACGAAGGCGGGTTCGTGCGCGCAGCCGTTGCTTGCAAGCGCGAGCAACACCACCGCCGTTGTGGCGCTGACCTTGGCCACGTAACGCCGGGCAACGCCCAGGAACAAGAACGCGGCCGCCAGAGCAAGACCGATCAACTCCCCAAGGGCCATGCGTTGGACGAGGAGGCGCTTGGTTCGAATGGGTTCCTCCTTGGGGAGCACAGTCAGTTCGAAACGGGAGGCGGCGGAGACACGCTCCATTTCAAGCTGTACCTCCGCTTGCCGCATGTGATCGAAAAGCTGCTCGTGAATCCGTTTGGCTTCGCCTTGCTTGCGCGCAAGTTCGTCGAGACCGGCGTCCACCTCGGGCTGATTGCTGCTGACGCGATTCAGTTTCTCCAGGCTGGTCATGATGAAATCACGCTCGGCGCGGGCCGCGGCGAGCTGGGACTCGGTCTGGTCCGCGCGTCCCTGCAAGGCTTCGTCGGCCACGTTCGTGCGTCTGTCGATGCCGCTCAGGTCGGAATGGAGTTCCTCCTGCATCATGCGTTCCAAACTGGCCTGCTCCGCCAATAGTCGCTTGATTTCGGGATGTCCGTCGGCGTAGCCCTTGCCACGCGCTTCGCCGAGCTGCCGATTGACAATGGTCAGTGCATCCCGATAGGACTGGGCGTACTGAACCTTGGTTCGCTCCAGGTGACTGCCCCGCGTAATTTGGCGGTGCACGCCGGCCAGTTCGCCTTCCAGGCGCCGGACCTCTCCCGTCAGTTCGAGGCGCCGCTGTTCGAGCGAGGATCGTGTTTGGGGCGACACGGTGCTTTGATCCGCGAGTTGCCCCGCGTGGGCTTGGCGGAAGGCGACCGTGTCCGCCTCGATTCTTCGCAATTCCTTCTCGGCGGTGGCGGTCTGCACGCGCAGGAAGTCGACTTGGGCGGTAAAGACCTTGAGCAACTTGTCGCTTTCCGCCTTGGCGTAGAGCTTGAGGTGCGTGCTCAGAAAGTCCACCGGTTCCAACTCGCTACGCATGCGAGCTTTCAGACTGAACGCGGCAACGAAGTCATGCACGCCAACACTCTCGAACTTCAGCCCGCCCGCCACCAACTTCACCAGGCTGTCGTCGCGGTAGTTCTTCCCCATGGCCTTGAGCGTGGAGCGAACGACCTCGAGACTGGTGAAGGTTCTCTCGGGAGTCGCGAACAGTTCGGGCGCGTCGGGCTGCGCTGGCCGGTTGTTGGGATCCACGGGATTGGTCTTGTTTTCCGGGTGCAAGGTCACCTCGGCCTCGGCCTTGATGGAAGGAGGCAGAAGGTACGGGCTTGCCGCTCCGCCCGCGAGTCCCAAGATGGCCATGACGATGACAACGACTCTGTGCCGCCGCAGGAAAGCCGACAGTTTCAAGGCGCCGCGTACCGCGTTCTCCAATGAAGGACCATCGCCATCTGCCTTCTCCACGGCTTGCAACGGGTTGAATCCCGAGGAGGACATGAGCACGGCCATGTGCGAACCCGTTTGGAGGGACGTGCCGCGGTTGTTGCCGAGGGGAACCAGCATGACCGGAATGCCATCCGGAGGTCTTCCCTCCGTTCCTCGCGTGGTTGGATCCGGCGAGGCATCTCGCGGTCTGCGCTCGTCGGGTCCAAGCGTCGATTCCTCCACATTGTCGATCCACGAGGAGGTGCGCCGGCGCGGCGAACCTTCGCTCTTGGGGCCGAGGGCTCGCTCTCGCGCTAGTGGCTGTCGGTCAAACGCATGATAGAGGAGGGTTTGATTGGCGGTCGGTTCGGCAGGTGTGCCGATACCTTCGGGTCCAAGCTTGGACTTGTCTCGACTAGAACCATCGTCGGGCATGGGTATTGGCTTTCAGCAGACACGACCTAGTATGCATTTTGATTCTTCTTGGCGCCGAAGACCGTGCGCACGATGATTTCCAGATCCCACAGCAGGCTCCAGTTGCGAACATACTCTAGGTCGCGTTGGATGCGGCCTTCCATCTTGTCCAGGGTCGCCGTTTCGCCACGCCAGCCATTGACCTGAGCCCAACCCGTAATGCCAGGCTTCACCATATGACGAAGCATGTAGCCCTCGATCTGGGTTCGATAGGCCTCGTTGTGCGCTACTGCGTGTGGACGCGGTCCCACGATGGATAGTTCGCCGGTGATGACCTGCAGAAACTGCGGCAGCTCGTCCATGGAGGTCCGGCGCAGGAAACGGCCCAAGGCCGTAATGCGGGAATCGTTCTTGGTTGCCTGCTTGACCACGGGGCCGTCATCGCACGTGGTCATGGTGCGGAACTTGAGTACGCGAATGCGCTTGCCATTCCGACCATAGCGCCACTGGCGGAAAATGATGGGGCCCGGAGAGGTCACCTTGATGGCGATGGCGATGGCCAGCATGGGTAAGGCGGCGAGCGCAAGGATCAGGCTGCCAACGACGAGATCTTCGATGCGCTTGAGCAGGGCTGCCGATCCATCGAGCGCGCTCTCGTGAATGCTGACCACGGGAATCCCGCCCACGTTACTCCAGCGCGCGCGCATGAGATTGTAGTTGAACAGCCCCGCCACCATATACACGGCCACGGTGGTGTCGGACAGGGCGCGGAACAGCTCCTCGTTGCGGTGTCGCGCGCTCATGGGCAGGGCCACGTAAATGGTGTCGATGCGACCCGCGCGTGCGTCCCGAATCATGTCGTCGAAGTCGCCGAGCACATGACAATCTTCGCGATCGATCCGGTAGCGGCGATCCTGCTTGCGGTCGTCGTAGATGCCGATGAGCTTGAGACCCAGCCATGGGCTCTCAGCCAGGGCCATGGCCAGCTGCTGGGCATCGTCGGTGGAGCCAAGGATGGCCACGCGCCGCTGGTTCATGCCGGTGGCGCGCAGATAGCGGAGGGCGTAGCGTACCACTGCGCGCACGATCGTGAGCAAGAGGGGCGCCAAGGCAAACCACAGCAGCGAGGCGCCTCGCGAGTAGCTCGTCGACGTCTTGGTGACGAAGGTGAATGCTGCCAGGCCGAACGGAACCGACGCCCAAGCCACGAGCAGATCGCGCGCCTCGCGCGCCAGGGACTCCGTCCGCCACGGCCGGTAAAGCCCACCGAACTCGCCGGCCAGCATAAAAGTCACTATCCCCAGGGCTGTTGCCGTGGTGGTGCTTGCGCGCCACGCATCCCGGTACATCCATACGGCGAGGAGCTGCGCGATGGCAATGACGCTCGCATCGGCCAAACGCTGGGTTGCGTCGACCAACTCCTCGTGTTTTTTCAATGGTCCAAGTCTAGGGCTGGTTGGTGTTGTCATTAGTCGCTATCTCTCCGCCGAAAGGGCTTGCTTAGGTAGAGGACGAGCATGGTCCTCTCTTATGTGGTGCTTCTTGTTTCTTGCTCGCTTCTTTGACTCACCTGGGACGGGAAGGTTTCATCACATTTTCTCGCCTGGTTTTGGAATCCCGTGTAACACCATTGGACAAGTGCGCGCCGGATTCGATTCACCGGGACTTGCGGCTATTATCGGCTAGAGTCAGTGGCAACCGGATTGATTCCTTGTAAACAGGAGGGAAATAATCCTATTTAACATGGAAGTTGCGTACCTTGTCAACCAGTATCCCAAGGTCAGCCATACCTTCGTGCGCAGGGAGATCGCCGCGTTGCAGGCCGAGGGCGTCGAGATCGCTCGCCACAGCATTCGCCCTTCTCCCGAGAAGCTCATCGACGCGCACGATCGAGCCGAAGCGCTGAAGACCCACGTGCTTCTCGCGGGCCCCA
>Ga0224559_1000195_pt1 | contig 41515 bp, 29 predicted proteins | sample 714S33034metaG_FD_180676 | JGI IMG/M metagenome (GOLD analysis project Ga0224559, IMG submission 180676) | Peat soil microbial communities from Stordalen Mire, Sweden - 717 S3 30-34 | ecosystem: Environmental > Terrestrial > Soil > Wetlands > Peat | place: Sweden: Norrbotten County, Stordalen... | reverse complement strand
CGGACTATGACGGCAAGGAATATGAGTTGGGAAAGCCCATCGTTGCCGTTCACTGGCGCAACGATATCTTATTCATGATTTATCTATCGGGCGCGTACGTGAATTTCAAAACGTTCATCTACACCAAGAACGGTGTCTCTTGGAATATGCAGGAGGCGCCGCACAAAGCGTTCGCCCAACAGCTTGCCGGATTTCAACCTGATTTGCGGTTTGCTGAGGAAAGGTTCGCCGCGCTTCGTTCAAGCTGGAACAAGAAAGACCAATTGACGCGCGCCACCACGAGTTCACAGCGGATCGAAAAGGCGGCAGAGTCGTGGAGCCTTGTTCATATTCCCGAACGCCAGAAACTCGACATTCTGCGCAGGGCTGAACTATTCGAGCGTAACGATGCAGCAGCGCCACGCGGTCTGCTGTTGACTGGGCCTCCGGGCACTGGCAAGACTTTCGTCGCCCGCACACTTCGAGAGATGATGGGCTGCGACTTTCAGATGCTCTCGCTGGCCGACCTGAAGCAGCAGACTGTGGGGGCAAGCGGCAAGCGCGTTCGCGAGGTTTGGGATCGAGCACGAAAGCATCAGTTGGCAATCATCTTCATCGACGAGTGCGAAGGGATTCTTGGGCGGCGCGGCGCAGCCGAAACAGATGCGTTTGCCACCGACATTGTTCACGCATTTCTGGCCGAGTGGGATGGCATTCGCGGGAACGCGCAGGTCTGGGTGATCGGAGCCACCAACCGGCGCGACATGCTCGATGACGCCATTCTTTCCCGCTTCGGCTGGGAGATCGAGTTGCAACTCCCCGGAGTGGAAGACCGGCGCCAGATACTTTTGCAGGAAGTCAAAGCACTGGGCCTCTCGGTGGAGGTGCCCCAGGAAGCGGTGGCACTGACCCAAGGAATGAGCGGCCGCGATCTCAAGCAACTCGCCCAGTCCGTGCGCTCGGTCGCGTATCCGGCAGAACCAACGCAGGAGCATTTTCTGGACGCCATCGGCGCGGCGAGAAAGTCGCACAATACCAAGGTGGACCGCAAAGCAGGCTGGGAGACGCTGGTGCTCGACGATGCGATTCTCGACCGGCTCAAACTGTTCTGCGCGCTGCTCCGCGACATTGAGAAGTGGCAGGCGCAGGGAGTCTCGATTCCTAGAAGCCTCTTGTTGGCCGGTCCATCCGGCGTGGGCAAAACGCAGGTTGCCCGCACGCTCGCCAACGAAAGCGGACTGACCTTTATCGCAGCCACCACGGCTGACGTGAAGGCCAACTACCTTGGCCAGAGTGGCAATCGGGTGAAACTGCTCTTCGAGCGCGCGCGGTCCAGTGCGCCGGCGATTCTGTTTCTGGACGAGTTGGACGTTATCGCACCTGATCGCGCAGCGGCGGGCAGCAATGACCAGTTGACGGATGAGATTGTTGGCCAACTGCTACAGGAAATGGACGGTATCAGCGCCCGCGACAGTCACGTCTTCCTTGTTGCTGCCAGCAATCACATTGAGCGAATCGACGCTGCCGTTCGTAGCCGATTCCAGGAAAAGCTCGTCATTCCATTGCCGAATCATCAAGCCCGCGTCCGTCTGCTTGCGAATCTGTTGGCCGGGAAGAAGATCGGTTTTCCGTTGAACGATGGTGCCATTCTACTGGCGGACCAAACCAAGGATCAGGCATTGAGCGGGCGCGACCTAGAAGGTTGGGTCCAGGCTGCGGAGCAAAAGGCTCTGCTTCGGGCCTTGCGGGATGGTGGCCCGGAGAGCTTCGCCATTGAACTGGAGGACTTTGGCGTACAGTTCCAGCGTCAATGAGTGCATTGAACTGGCCACAGTTGACATCCGAATTTCTGAATACTGGGCGACTTAAGAGGATCTATTTTGGCGAGGACGCTTAAAATGCGGAATATAAAACCGTCGGATCACTTAAGGTCCAGTTTCTGAGTCGTTGGACCCGTTTCCCTGCAACATGGGATTCATCGGTTTCAACTGTCAATCGTCCTTCGACGACATATGCGCACACCAGCCGCACATCGGTGAGCAATCGAGTTCCTCGGGGGGAATCCTCCCTCCGCACCTAATACACGTTGTTTCAATACTTTCGCCACAGGAGGCGCAGCGATTTTCTTCGACAACGTATGCATTGGCCCCACATTCGGGACAATCCACATATGGGGTATCGCCTCCGTCCTTGGCTGCAAGGTAGGCTTCGCTATCAAGAGCTTCCCCTATCGCCCGCGGAATAAACGATTCAAACGTTTCCTCTGCGCCACATGCACTACAAATTAGTCGAGCATCTTGGAACGAACCCGAGTCGCGGTCTGGTCTGAGGAGTTGCGAGCCACAATTCTGGCAGTTCAGTAAGGCCAAGCCTTCCTGCAACGTTTCAGATTCCCAGCTTATTTTCGCCAGAGCCTCCTCGCATCTCTTGCGTTCTGCCTCAAACACTTCGGCTACTCCGAGCATCACCTGCCACGCATCTTCCCCAAGGAGAGCACGAGGATCATCTTTGAGTTCGTGCGATACAAAATTGCGAATGATAAGAAAAGAATCTGTGATTAGCCCCTGAAGCGCATTTTGGGTGAGTTGGGCGAAATAATGCTCCAAATCGTTACGAGCTTCTGTGATTCGGTCCAATCGCGTCCAGTCTGTTTTGATGCCTAAGTCTTCAAACCGCTCGCGAATCTGTTGGACATCGACGGTTTTCTTGCCTTTGCCTACAAACGTGATCACTCCCGCTTTGTCTCGCACCGGGATAATCTTCGCTTTGATGAGGGCGTCACTGCTGTTCGGTGGTGAGAGCCGACGCAGCGATTCTTTGTAAAGAAGGAGGATTCCAGCATGAATGTTTCTCACGGAAGACAGCAGACGTGCCGGGGTGTTTGCCCGGTAATCTTCAATGCCCAAGCGGATGGAATCGAGCGCGTTGGTCAAAAGGTCCATCGGATCCTATGTTTAGTCCCATTCTCCCACTTTTGTTCAGAGCTGGATGTCGGAGAGTCGCGACTGTGGCTAACCCCGGCCAAGACATCCATCTGTCGCTAACAATGTAACGCGCTCATTGTCAGCTTGTTTCGCGCGATTGCTGGGATTACTCCCCGACAAACGCCGATTGGGCCGAATTCCGGACACTGGGCGACTTTTCTTTACTGACCAATGGCTCCGTGAACATCCCGTCTGTCCCCGGGTTCCCCAGGTTCCCGAATTGCCATGCGACGATACACAGAAAGAGCCCTCCCTTTCTGATCGATGAGTCACGCGCGATTCGGCTACAATTAGGCTGGCCATGAAAAGAGCACTCAACATCACCGGCTTTGCAACGTTGCTGATTATGGCGTCGGTAGCTTACAGCCAAGGTAACCCAAGCCACAGGTTCTCGGGAACCGTAATCAACTCGACAAACCCCGACAGTCCAACTGCGGCTCTGATGGAACTCACCATGAGCAGTGGCGTATGCAAAATCACGATTTCGTCTCCACTCACCGGTTCTGGTGTCTGCCATATCAAGAGAAATGATCGAGAGACAGGACGGGTCGAGATCGTTTCCGATGGGCCACCAACCATAATATGGAGCGGAACAATCAAAGGAAATCTCGCCAGCGGCACGTTCACAATTCAGGACGGAAAGCAGACCGGCTCGTTCTACCTTGCATTCATCAAGCAACCGGACAAGGCAAAACCATCCGAAACTCCTGCTCCGCTTACTCCCCTAAGGGGGAGTTGCGCACCTGCGATTGAGTCTGCAATAACCGGGGAGATCGAGGGCTGGGACGGGGATACAATCTTCAAACTTGACAACGGCCAAATCTGGCAGCAAGCGGAGTACGATTACACCTATTTCTACGAATACCATCCCGACGTTACCATATATCAAACAAGTTCCGGGTGTCGCATGAAGGTCGAAGACGAGAGTGACACAGTAATCGTCAAACGCATCAAGTAGTGACGAACTGCTCAGAGATGTTCACTTTTGACGGGCAATACTGCTCAAAGCCATCCAGATCTTAGTAGCGAATGCCAGGCTCTCGCCTAGGAAATGCCCCGAAGTTCGGGCAGTACTCCCGTGCGCCAGCGAGTGCTGTCACGTCGAATCCGCGCGGCTTATCCGGCATTGCTCCCACGTTCAAAGTCACCTCTGACGTGTATGCCATAAGCGATGGACCGACTGGTTGGCACCTACCTTGTCATGCGGTGACCTCTGCGCTTCGCATTGTCGCCAGTCATTTCAATCAAAACCCCAACAGAAAGGAGGCTCGATGGCCAGGAGTGTCGCGAAACTTAAGATGGGCTTCTATCCGCTCCCAGTGAGCGAAGGCACCAATCTTCGTCAACTTCTCAGCTTCACTGGAGCGGCCTCGGTGGTCGATCCTTGCGTGGGGCAAGGCGTGGCGCTCGACCTGATTACCCACGGCGCAGACGTGCGCCGCTACGGCGTGGAACTCGATGCCGAGCGGGCACTGGCCGCAAGCGCCAAGGGCATCGAGACGATCCAAGGTAATACGTTTGACGCAGTGGCCAAGCCGGAGTCTTTCTCGCTGTTGTACCTCAATCCGCCTTACGATTCCGAGATCGGCTCGATTGGCAACAGCCGCATGGAGCGCCTGTTTCTGGAACATACTTTCCGTTGGCTGGTGATGGAGGGCGTACTGGTGTTGGTCATCCCGTTTGAGCGGTTGCATGAGTGCGCCGGGGTGCTCAGCTCACACTTCGCACGGCTGAATATCTTTCGCATGACCGACGAAGAGTCGGTCCGCTTCCGACAGATTGCTGTCCTGGGAGTGCGCCGCAATGTGCGGGGCACTGCGGTCGAGGAGGCTCGGCGGCAGATTCAGCGCATCAGCCCGTATGGCAGCTTTCAGGCGTTGCCGGAGTTGGTGCCGGGCGCGTGTGAGCCGTACCCCGTGCCTCCAACAGGCGAAGCCGCGCTGAGTTATCGCGGGCTGCCGTATGACCTGCTGGAAGACTTGTTGCCGCTGTCCGGCGCATGGAAGCAGACGTTGCCGTTTCTGATGCCACGCGAGGACGTGGCTACCGGGCGGCCGATCACACCGCTGCATGGCGGTCATGTGGGGCTGCTCTGCACGGCGGGCCTGCTGAATGGCGTCTTCGGCCAGGGTGATGACCGGCACATCGCGCGATGGAGGTCGGTCAAGCATGTGACCACCTTTGTCGAAGAGGATGGTGATGAGCAGATCATCCATCATCGGGAACGGTGGGCCAACGAACTGCGATTGGTCTATGCCGACGGCAGAACCCTGAAGCTGACCGAAACGCCGGCGAAGCAGGAAGGAGAGGACGATGCAGAATGCGCACCTGAGGCTCGGGTTGCTTGAGTATCACCGCATGACGGAGAAGACCTCGACGCGGATTCGACTGCGGGTGGACCGCTATGTGGGCGAAGACGAACAGGCGCACCTCATCAGCGTCTTTGGCAACGACTCCGACGTGGGCGCGATCACCGCGGCGGTTCACGAGAAGGCCACCTTCACGCTGACTTTCCCGGACGGCGAAGTAAAAGAGGTGTCGCTCGGCGAGCACACCTCCTGCTACAAGGGAGCCGTGAGCTTACAGGACAGGAAGCATCCCGTGCGGCATCTGGTGGCTGTCTCGGAAGCACTGTACACAAATGGCGGCGTGGGGCGGACGATTCTGCTTGGCTACCAGCGCGATCAGGCCTGGGCAACGCTGGTGAGTTTTCTTGGACTCCCTGCCGAACCATCGTGGGCAGATCACATCCTTGGCGTTGTCGAAGTGGAAGAACGCATCAAGCCCCTCGATGGCATTGGTTGCCAACCGGTGCTGATCTCGGCGACAACGGAAGAAGTGCTTGAGTGGATCGGAGATGGTTTGAAATCGCAGGTGCTGAGCTTTCCAGAAGTGAATGGCCCGATCCTCTGGCCAAACCGTTCATGGCAACAGGTCATGAGCGCAGAGTTGCTTGTCGCATGACATCACATTTCCGGTAATACCCCCACTGGACATTCTCACCCAGATTCCACGAGGTATCTCAATGGAGACCACCTTCCAATATCTGCGCTTATGTGGTGCACAACATAAACGCAAATATGTTGCGATGTCAGTTATGTTGTCATGACTCACGAAAACACCTCCCCATCGGGTCGACACGTGCGTCGATGGCCACATAACCTGCATACTTTGGCAGATTTCAAATTCACTCCAAGGAGTCAGCCAAATGTTTGACCAGGTGATGAAACGCAGCAATTGGGTATGGATTTACAAGATGGGCCGTTTCGCAGAAGAGCGGCGTGCCTTTCTATGTGACCTGAACGAGCAGGGCCATAGTGTGCGGACGCTCCGGAACGTCAACAGGTTCTTGCTTGCAATCGCAGAGCGAGTGAACGTGCGGCAATCAGCCCAAGTCTCGGAAGTGCAGATCGTCCGAGCAGCGGGGAGTTGGGCTGCGAAGTCATGCGCGCCACATTCCAAAGCCGAAACACGCGAGGCCGCAGCGAAACGGTTTGTCTACATCGCCAAGAATTGGCTTCGATTTCTTGGCAAGTGGCGTGATCTGGAACGAAATCCTCAGTTCAGGGATGAGCTCGACAGTTTCCTGAAAGAGCTACGGGACGAACGAGGATATACAGATCAAACTCTTTCAACGCGCGAATCAGCACTGACACTTTTCTTCGAATGGCTTGGGAAGCAGGGCGTTCCTCTGAAGGAAGTTTCGCCCCAGACTCTCGCGGCGTATTTTCTTGAAAACAAAACCCGTGGCTGGAAGAAGGCAACGATCAAAGTGTATGCGCAGTCACTCCGTGTCTTTTTTCGCTATGCAGAACAGCACAATTGGTGCGCCCCAGGATTGGCGAAAACAATCGAGAGTCCTCGCATCTATTCAATGAGCGGACTTCCAGAAGGTCCAAGTTGGGAGCAGGTGCGAAGTTTGATTGCGAGTCTTAACTCGGATCACCCAGGCCATATTCGCGACCGTGCCATAATTCTGCTTCTGGCGGTATACGGTCTGCGCATCGGAGAGGTTTGTGCTCTGACATTGGATGATCTGGACTGGACCAATGAAAAGATCCGCGTGCGGCGTCCGAAGAATAGAAAGATTCAGGACTTCCCACTTACCGCAGAGGTGGGAAACGCCATACTCAAGTATCTGCAGATGGTGCGCCCACAATGCTCCTCTCGTTTCGTTTTTCTCCTGCTGCGCGGACCTCATCGGCCAATGAAGCCGCGCCATGCCTCCTGCTCCATCTCTCTTCGAGTTCGAACTCTGGGCAGCCATCTGCCGCACTATGGACCTCACGTTTTGCGTCACGCCTGCGCCACACACCTGCTGGACGAAGGTTTCTCGCTCAAGGAGATTGGTGATCAACTCGGTCACCGCTCAACCCGGTCGACAACAATCTATGCAAAGGTCGAACGCACGAAACTGGGGCAAGTTGCCGATGTTCGACTATCGAGTTTGACGGAGTACTTGCGAACGCAAACGCAGTCAACTACGGCGGACTGGGCAAAAGAGCAACTGAAGTCTCTTCGCGAGGTTTCCAACTTCGGGTTAGGAGGCCTCCAATGAGACTTGCTCCCGCTATCGAAGAGTTCGTCCGATACAAGCAGGCACTGGGAAACTCCTATACGACGTCGGCCCGCGCCCTGAAAACATTTCTTAGACAGACCGGAGATGTCGATTTCGATGAACTCTGCGCGCACCACGTCGATGCATTCCTGTTAGGCCATAGTGGCAGAGTTACGAGCGTTTGGTTTCACCGGTATTCAGTGCTCGGCTGTCTCTTTCGGTTCGCGACCAGCCGTGGGTACATGAAGCACCGAATACTCCCGAGTTCAATCCCGGATAGACCGCCGCGCTTCGTTCCCTACATTTATTCAACTGAAGATATGCGGCGGTTGCTGGGGGTTCCTGATTCGCACTACTCGCCAGCATGTCCCTTGTCGCCAGACACCATGCGCACTCTGCTCCTCGTGCTCTACGGTGCAGGACTGCGATTGGGTGAGGCGGCTCGCCTGAAGCATGAAGATGTGGATTTCAGAAAAGCTGCACTGACCATCCGGGAAACGAAGTTCGGCAAGTCCCGACTGGTTCCAATTGGAAGAGATCTTGTCAACATCTTGAGACTCTACCGAATGAGACATCGACCGCGTTTCGGGTACGAGCGTCCCCCGACAGTTCTGGCCACAAAAATAGGAATGATGATCCGAAACGATCACGCCGACCATCAGTTCCAATGGCTGAGGAAAGAGGCTGGAGTGCTGCGATTTGATACTGCCCGTTATCAGCCGAGGCTTCATGACTTTCGCCACACGTTTGCCGTGACTCGTCTCGTGACCTGGTATCGCGAGGGGAAAGATGTTCAGAGGATGCTCCCTCTGCTATCCACATACCTCGGTCACTGCGGAATAGACGAGACATCTGTGTACCTCCAGATGACACGGGAACTACTTCAGGAAGCCAATCGTTGCTTTGAACGTTACGTCTTCGCGGAGGTGGACCATGCCTGATAACGCCGCTGTTGGCTTCTGGGTTCGGCGCTTTCTCTCAGATCATCTGATCCATGAACGCGGGGTGTCGCGAAATACGCAACAGAGCTATCGCGACACGTTCTGTCTATTCCTACCGTTTGCCGCCGTTCGGCTTAAAACTGCGGTAGACAAGCTTTTAATCGATGACCTGTCACCCAGCATAGTTTCAGAATTTCTGGCGCATCTGGAACAGACTCGAAGTTGCTCGGTTGCCACGAGGAATCAGAGGCTTGCTACCCTCCACGCCTTCGCTCGATTCACGGGCGAGTCTAGCCCAGAGCATGTGGACTGGTGTGCACAGATTCGCAGAGTTCCCTTTAAACGAACATGGACGAATCCGGTTCCGTATATGGAAAAGGATGAGATCGACGAGCTTCTTCGTGCCCCGGATCGCACGAATGAGCGCGGCCAAAGAGATTTCGCCCTGCTGTTGTTCCTCTACAACTCGGGCGCGCGAGCTACTGAGGCTGCGCGAATCTCGATCGAAGATCTGACTTGGGATGCAACAGGCACTGGCTCGGTGAAGATCTGTGGAAAAGGCCGGAAGGTTCGGTTCTGCCCACTCTGGAAAAAGACAATGACTGAACTCCGGCCGCTCATCCGAGGACGGGATGCCTCCAATCCCTTGTTCCTCAATCGATATGGCGATTCCATAACACGGTTTGGAATCCACACGCTTGTAGCACGTCATGCGGAATGCGCGGCGATAAAAGTCCCTTCGCTAAAAGCCAAACGTGTAAGCCCGCATACGATTCGTCATACAACCGCAACTCACCTGCTCCGCGCTGGCGTTGATCTCAACACAATCAGGGCATGGCTGGGCCACGTTTCGCTTGACACTACCAATATCTATGCGGAGACGGACCTGGCCATGAAAGCTAAGGCTCTCGCCGCTTGCGATCCAGGAGGCGGCAATCGCAAAATCAAGAAGAGGTGGCTAGATGCCCCCAGCGTAATGGAGTTCTTGCGCAAGCTCTGAGCCACTTTCTGAATCTTACCGACTTCCTCAGGGGACGATCCAATGCGGCGTCCCCTGCTTTTTATGTTGCGATGCAATTCAGCAAACCAATTTAAGCGAGGGTCTTCGTGAATCATGACAACATAACTGACATCGCAACATATCTGCGCACCCACGCCACTGAGCTTGGGTCCAGAATTCTCGAAACTTATCCCCCGCTTCAAGGCACGAAAGACCCTGTCGCGCCGCGCATTGCAACGCTTTTGCGAAAAGCTCTGCCTGCGCAGGCACTCGCCATTACGGGCACGGTCAAGTATCTGCGCAAAGCCAAGGCAGCGCGGATCGTCGCCGAGTGTGGAGCAGGCAAAACGTACATGGCGCTTGGCACGATCCATGTACTCGCGGAGGGGCGGCCCAGCGCGACTCTGGTGATGTGCCCTTCGCACATTACGCACAAGTGGGCGCGTGAGGCTCTGCTGACTGTGCCGCGCGCCAGAACCTTTCTGATTGAGGATATGCGCAACGGCGGCGATCCCAAGAAGCCACACGGCATCTGCGAAGTCAAGCTGCGCAAGGGTAAGATCGTGTACGAGGGATTGCGCCTGTCGCTCGCTGAGTTGCGGCGCATGGGCCGCAATGAGTGGCGCAAGCGCTGCCCCGCGCCAGCCTTGTTCATTACTGGAAAGGATAAGGGGAAGCTGGGCTACTACTGGGAGCACGTCTTCCTCAAAGCGAAGTCCGGGCCGAATCTGGGAGGCGTCGTCAATCCCGACACCGGCGTTGCGATCCTGGACTCGGAACGGCAGAAGCTCACCCATTTCGACTTTGTTGACAAGATCAAGCTCTTTGAGTCGGTGACTCCGCCGCATGGTGGCGCAACGCGCTACTCCGCACTGTGGCAGGCGGACCGCGAACGCATTCAGCGGATGGCGCCGATTGAGTACGTTGGCCGGTATATGGGCGGATGGTTCGACTTTGCCATCGCAGACGAGTTGCATCAACTCGCCGGGGATACAGCCCAGGGTAACGGTCTCGGCGTATTGGGACGCGCGGCGAAAAGGCTGATCGCTTTGACCGGCACGTTGATGGGCGGCTATGCCGACGATCTGTTCAACATCTTTTATCGCATGGAGCCGCACACCATGGCCGGCGAAGGATTTGCCTACGGCGGCCAGGGACGACGCGACTTTCAGCAGCAGTACGGTGTGCTGGAAACCATCGAAAAGGTGCGCGATACCGATAACGCCTGCTCGCGGGCAACGAAGAAAACGATCCAAGTTCTGAAGAAGCCGGGCGCATCGCCGCTGCTCTTCGGCAAGTTCCTGATGAACACGACGGCGTTTCTTTCGCTCGAAGACATTGCGGACAACCTGCCGCGATACGACGAGAGTGTGCTATCGGTCGAGATGGACAAGGAATTGGCCGACGCCTATGAAGAACTAGAAGAGGACATACGGTCGGCCATACGGTCGCATCGAGGCAACAAGAGCCTGATGAGCATTCTGCTTAACACGCTGCTGCTCTACCCCGATCATCCTTATGGCTTCGAGGAAATCTGGGCGCGGGCCTTCGACCCGGAGACCAAAGAGTATGTGAAGTTCCTGGTGACGAAGCCTCAGAACTTGAAGGAGGACGGCCTCTACGCGAAGGAGCGAGCGCTCATTGCCGACGTGCGTGAAGAACTTCGGCAGGGACGGCGCTGCCAAGTCTATGCGACCTACACGGGGGAGAAGGATGTCACGCTACGGCTGGAGACTGTGCTCAGGCAGGCTGGATTCCGGGTTGCTGTGCTGCGCTCTTCTGTTGCCACCGACAAACGCGAGGATTGGTACGAGCGGCAACTGAAGGGCGGAGTTGAGGTCGTGATCTGCCACCCAAAACTGGTGGAGACAGGACTCGATCTGTTGGCCTTTCCGACGCTCTATTTCTACGAAACTGGCTACTCGCTTCATACGTTGCGTCAGGCAAGCAGGCGTTCCTGGCGTATCGGTCAGCGTAATGCGGTGCGCGTGAAGTTCGTCACCTATACGGGGACGATGCAGGAGACCTGCCTCCGATTGATGGGCAAGAAGATGCTCGTCGCGCTGATGATGGAGGGCAAGTTCTCCGGCGAAGGTCTGCAATCGCTCGACACCGACGAAGACCTGATGAGCGCCATGGCACGCGAGTTGGTCGAGAAGGCCGGTGTCGGTGCAAGCGCCGATCAGCTATGGAAAGAGCTACAGAGTGAACGGGAGCGAGTGCTGCCACAGCCCCCCGCAATCAATGCCGAGGAAGACGATAATCCTGTCTTCGACTTGTCTGTCACCGAACCGATAGGTCCAGCATCCGAACGCGCGGGCATTCATCTTGTTGAACCTCAAGCGGGCGTGAAGGTGCGCAAGAAATCCTCGCCATGGTCCACGGGCACAGGGCCAGCCGTGCAACTCAGCCTCTTCGGCTGAGGTTGTCTCCCTGGATCTTGTTGATCAAAAGACTTCCCAATGTCTGCGAACGGTGGTAGCGTAGCCATTGGTAGAATCGTTCCAGCGATACCGGCGTTTGCCGGTGCGCAATCAAAGGCAACAGAGAGGGCCAGCGAAAGCTGGCCCTCTCTGTTGCATGGAGACTCTCCATGCCGAAAGGACCGTTTCATCCCTCTGAGTTCGTGCCGACGAAGTTTTCATCGGCTCAGGACAAAGCTGATTTCGGCAACGCCTTCTTGCATTTCATCGAATCAGAGTGGGCGCGCACAGCATTTTCCAAGAGCTTCTACAATCGCCTTTCAATGTGCTTTTCCCACATTGCTCACGGAGATCGGACGGGCTTCTATGAATCATGGTTCACATCGGATGCCGACCGGCTACGGTTCCTGCGGCACACGCTCATCTGTCCGTGCTGGGGCGATCCAGAATACACGTTTTGCGACGTTGAGCGCGCCATCCAGCAAGAGATTCGCAAGCGCAACTATCTTGCTCGCTATGAACTGCGCGCTGCCGAGGCTGTGCGTTCCGGCGAGATGGAGACGCTCACGCGGCTTGAAGCGAAGTATCGAACGGTAGCCAGCCATCAGCCAGATGCGGATTCGGCCCCGACGATTCCATCGTCAGCCGCGCTGGAAGTAGCAGGGGCAAGAATGCCCGTGCAAGCCAGCCTCTTCTAACCACAACATGGATTCATCTTGAAACCCGCAGACAAGGAGACAAACTGCAATGGCCAAACTCCAAGCACAGGTTCTGTTGCGAGAGTTCAACTACAACGGCGTTCGCATTCCCGACCCGGCGCCGCAGATGAGCGTCGAGCAAGTTCGCGACCTCCTCACTCCACAATTTCCCGAGATTGCGACCGCAACCCTCACCGGCCCGGAAGACACCGGAACCACCCTGCGTTACACCTTCAATCGAGCGATTGGCTCGAAGGGGTGATCCGTGCCCACGCCCGCATTGTCGCAAGAAGAACTGGTGGCGTTGTTTCTTAAGAAGGCCGCGGAACCGCCACTGGAAGCCAACCTGATACTGGCGAGGCATCTTCAATGCAAAGAATCCTGCGATCTCGCACAAGTCGTATCCGAAGCCATTCGGCAGTATGTGGCGCCGGGAAGTTATCGGCTCCCGACGCCACCGGGGTTGCTTCCGCCTCTGGGGTAGCGACGCTTGCTCCGGCCTTCGGTCAGGCATTGCCATCGCTCGCCGATGTTCGCGCCGAGTATAACCATGAGGTCAATGCTGAACTGGTTTATGAACTCTGCGCCGCAGTGGTGCGCGAGGGATTGGGAACTGCGGAGACTTGGAAGAAATCTGGCGGCAACGCACTTGCATTCGCGCAGCACGCCATGATGAATGCGATTGATCCTGAGCGCGGCGATCTTCTGCAACGCAATGTCGAATATCACCTTGAAGTGAGCGATCAACTCGGCCGCGCAGGGAGCGATGCGGAACTTGAAAGCGGGCAACTGGTTGTCACCGTCGAGTGTGGTGGATCGGGATACTTCAGGATTGGACCAGCGCTCGATGCACTGGAAGCTGAGGCCGAAGGATTGGGTGCAGCGTTCTATTGGGCACTAACCTTCGCACTCTATCGCGTGATGTGGATCTATAACCACGACAATGCGCTGATGTACGAGGAGCGGATGCGCGATTATGCCGCAGAGGACGACACAGAGAACCAAGGGCAGTATGAGTTTCCTGAAGTGGAGAAGGCGCTGCCGGAGTGCATCCGAAAGACGCAGAAACACGAATCTCCTGACTGGAAAGCACGGGACCGTGATCTGCTGCGCAGGTTTCGCAATGGAAAATTCAGTTCTTGGTTCGAGCGGTTGCGGCGCATTCAGCGCCTGTCACGGCTACCACTCAAACAGTCGCGAGAGTTCCTCGAACTTGGCTATTACGACGATCCACCGTTGCCGTCTTTGCTTGTCGCCTTCAAAGAGCATGACGCCATCACCGCCTGCTTCGACGAAGAGGGCCAGTCCATGATGGAGGGCAGCGCAGAGCCGACCGTGTGTGTTGTCTTTTCGCCGCGCGAGCCGGAGCAGGTTCGACAGGCGATGCGCATTGTGGATCGCTTCATCGCATTGAATTGCGAGCTATTTCGATTAATCGAGGAAATTCAGGAGAGTTATCATGCAGACACACCTGTCAATCGGGGAGAACCATCGCTTCGAATTGCATGAAGCTCTGCTGATCTATCGGGACCGGCAGAGCAGTTTCATTACACGCCACGACGTGACCGCCCGCAAGGACGCGCCACCCACTCTTGGCCCCGCGCAACCGCTCACTGTGGCATTTATCGAGTCTCTGACACGATCCCTCAGTGGCAGCGTGCAGGCCGAGGTGCTGCCGGCCAACGTACTTGCCAAGGCGGATCGCATGATCGTCTGGTGGACTCCAGCGCGACGCCGCCAGATGTTCTACGAAAACTCCGAAGGCAACGCCGCGAAGTTGAATGGCTGCATCTTCCCGCAACCTCTGCTGGTGTGGAAGGTATCGAACGGAGAACTCAGTATTCGCGCGCTCGCTGGAAACAAGCGGCCAGATGGCACAACGAAACTTGCCGTCGCGCCCTTCTGGAATCTCTCGGACGATGGGCGCGTATGCACCGGCACCATGCGACGCCCGGACAGCGCGTCTGTTGCATCCATTCCGGCCTGGGAGCGTGGCTTCTACGAAAGCGCCTTCACGCACGCCAACGTTGGCCGACTGACGCGTCACGAAGGCGGATTCGATGGGTTGTGGAGTGGCCTGACTGGCAAGCGCCAGAAGTTCCCACTCGAAACACTCATCGCCCTTCCGCAGACGCTCACGCAGTTCGTGCGCGGAGATAGGGGCTGATATGCGCATTGAGCACACGCTTCCAAACGATCTGTTGGGCCAAAAGCCGGTGCGCGTACTGGTTGTCGGCGCGGGCGGGACCGGCAGCGCCATCGTCATGGGCCTGCCCTATCTTGACCAGGCGATGCGGGTCTGGGGCCGGTCATCGGGGCTGGAAGTTGTCATGATGGATGCCGACACGGTCTCGGAGACGAACTGCGTACGCCAGCCATTCTCGGTCTCCGATATTGGGCAGAACAAGGCAACCGTCCTCATCAATCGCATCAACCTTTTCTGGGGCACACGGTGGCGGGCCGAGCCGACTTACTTCGACGAGCAGACCTTCGACCGGATCAACGACCGGTCCATCGATCTACTAATTAGCTGCGTGGACACCAGGGCGGCGCGCTGCATCATTGCGCGCGCACTGACCAAGGCCCGGAACCGCACTGCCTATTGGCTCGATCTCGGCAACAACGCCGCGAGCGGCCAGTTCGTTCTCGGCCAGCCATTGAACGCGCGCAACCGCAGGAAAGCCGCGCGGTTGCGCACCGTGAGCGAACTGTATCCAGAGATCATCAACGCTGAAGCTGGTGAAGACCCGCTGCCCAGTTGTTCTGCGGTCGAGGCGCTGGACCGGCAAGAACCATTTATCAACCAGACTCTCGCATCGGCTGCGCTGGCCATGCTGGCGCGGCTCTTCCGCTATGGAAAGCTCACGCACCACGGCGGGTTTTTCAACGCTGAACGAGGAGCCATCAGTGCGTTGCCCGTCGATCCCCAACTCTGGTCGAAGACGCGGAGACGCTCTCTGCGGCCGTAATCCAGCAATCAAATTCCATCAGGAGAGAAATCTATGTTCAAAGAGCTTGTTCCAGTTTTGCGCGACCGCGCGGTGTTGCTCACGGTCACGCTGGTCGATGCAGATCAAATTCGGGTGAACATTGTGCCGAAGAAACTCAAAGACGGCGACAATGACGCTCTCACCACGCCACTCAGCGTCACCGGCACTGCCGAGGACCTCGACGCCGAGTTGTCCTCGACAATCATCAGCTTCGTCGGCTCCCATCTCCAGATGAAGAACACCCTGGAGAAGGCCAAGGTCGAGATGGAGGCAGCCTCCAAGGCGGCTCAGGCCGAGGCGCGTACGAAGTCGAAGACGCCAGCCAAGACAGCGCCGCCGAATACGGAAGTCACGCAGTATACTCCGGCCGCCAAGCCCGCTGAACCAGCGAAGACCGCGCCCCAGAAGCCCGCAAGCCTCTTCGATATGCCGACACCGCCGACTACAGCCACTGCCACGCCAGTCGAACCGGAAGATGACCCCGGATTTGCAGAGATCGACGATGACGACCCCGAAGAATTCGAAGAACTGGATAACGCGGCATGACAGCCAGCATTCCGCTCTTCAAAAGGGATTCGGATCGCTAGTCATGCGTCGGAACCTGTGAGGAAATGCCGATAGTGTTGATGATGAGCGCAACGGGCAATACTTGACCGGCTGCCGATTCGGACACCCTGGTCGAATTACCGTTCCCAAGCGGAAACTCGCCCGTTTAGAAGAGTCCTTCTTACCGTGCGATCCAATCGGGAACAAACTGAGGCTGCAGGGACGCAATTGACTCGGGTAGTCCTGATTCGCATGTGATGCCCAAATACGTCGCAGCTCGTGTTGCACCGACGTATAGATACCGCGCAAAATCAATAGGCAATTGTCTGGCTAGCACATCTATCCCGACAAAGAACGCCGCTTCAAATTCGAGTCCTTTAACGTGTCGAATGTCAAACACCCTAACGTCCGTGTCTTGTCCCATGATCTGCCCTCTCACGCAGGCAACAGCTTGAAGGTTGTCGTTCGCGAACTGACGATTGAGCTCTTGTGTCAATGGTTCGACATCGGATTCATCCGAGACAAATACCGCCAGTGTAGGAACCTGACCAAGCGACGCTTCAATTTCGCGAATTCGGTCTGTCAACCATTCGGCTTGCTGCGCCCGACTTCCGTGAGATTCAAGCAGAACAGGAGCTACCTCATCGCCTACGGTATCTGCACTCGTTTCTGAGACCACAGGTTCATGCTCAAAAGTGTTCAAAATGGAGTTGGCCAATTGCTGCAGTCGATGGCTCTGCCGAAATATAGCTGTTATCTCGCGGTGGGAAATGCGCGGTGCCACCCAGAGCAGTTCATCGATATTAGCAACCCCATTGCTGCTAAGTCGTTGATTGAAGTCACCGGCCACAAAAAACGACTTAAGGCTAGGGTGAGTCAACGCCATCATGCAAGCAAGCTGTATTGGGGAGAAGTCCGTGGCCTCATCTGCAAGGACCTGATTCCGATAAAGGGAGAAAACCGGCTGCAGGTATGTCCAGGATCGGTCATTAAGGTTGGAGCGCACCTCAATGCTCCCAAGCAGGTCGCAAGATGCTCGCAAAGATGCAAGCAAGATTGAATCCAATTCAAGCTCGTTAATTTCGCTAGTTAAAGGCATGTCGCTGCGAAACCAGCGCGCCTCCTTTTGCCGGGTGCGTCGGAAGGTGCGATACCTCTTGGGTGTATCAAATATGAATCGCCTGCCCATTGCGAGCAACCCGCGCGCGTGCCCGAGCATTATGAGGGCATCTCCGATGCGCACAAGGTTCTGCGGTTCAAGATCGTTACTTCCGACGTTTTCCAAAACTAGCGCGACTCTTGATCCTGCACGAATCCGCTTCTTTGTTATCTGCGACCGGGCAAGTGCTCGTAATGCGGACTTATATGAGTTGATGGTGGCCAATAGGCCCACTGCGCTCTCTTCGTCGTCTTCATCCTCATCTTCGGTAAGGTCGTCGAGTTCACCTTCGTCCACAAGTGCCGCTTGTTGGAGGACAGTAGCCAAATTCTGCACGAACTGGCGATCTCGATTCATACGCTGATTCAACGCGCCTTCTATCGGCACATTGATTGAATCTCGAAGCTGCTCCGCAAATGTCCGTAGTTCGCCAGAGTGCCGGTTAATCAGAAGTATCAAGTCGGCAAGGGTTTCGACAGTGCCTTTCTCGGAAGCGCTTCTTATTTGCTTAGCTACCTCGACCGGGCCTCCTGCATTGACCGACTCCAATGCAACTGCCGAACTACGGATCACATCGAGCAAGTGTTGCCGTTGCCACAAATCGAAGTCGTCAAAGAAGGTTCTTTGCTCGGCGGAGGCAATTGAATCTGTTGTCGTGGTCTTTGGGGGGAAGACTAGTCCCTTCTTCTTGACGGCACTACGAAGTATGCTGAAGGTGTTACGGGCCGCATCACGCCTGAATTCCTCCCAAGTTCTGATATGAGAGTCCGATGCGGGTATACGTTCTCGGATAAACGCTTCCTTCACATACTGCCGAAGTAATTCAGTCGGAGTAAACATAATCCAACTGCTCGAATGATCAATTGTTGACGAGAGAGTTGCGCTCTGGACTTTTTGAGCTTCATCCTCTGTCAAATAGCGTGAATCCAATTTTTGACCAAGTCGTCGAATGAGGGTTGTCGTCTTCCCGGTACCCGGAGGGCCAGACAAAAATACCTGTTCGTCGATAGGGAGGCGAAATATCTCATCTTGATGCGCGTCAAGGATCGCTTGGTCCCTGAGTTGCATTGAAGTCAATATGGCGCGCTTCTGCCCCTCACGGATGATGTCCTTCTGGCTTTCCTCTGCAACAAGTTGAGAAAGTAGATCTTGAACGACTGCTACTGTCGTACCGAGCAGTGCTGCCAAAGACTCGATGGTGATTGGTCGTTTCCCAGGAAGTCGATAGACGTTGTTCTCAGAATCCCATCCACTAGCAACGCGATGGGGATGAATTTCAAGCCGATTTAGTATTTTGAGTTTCTTGCCATTTTGCAGAGTGACGGTTTGACCGACTTCGAGCGCGGCGAGCCGTCCTTTTGGAGCCCGTTGGCTTACGACTGCGAGTCCCGGAATGGTGGGAGGCGTTGCTCTGCAGACATAGCTAATGCATTCCTCCCCGTCGTCTTCGTATAGCACTCGTGCAATTGCGGGTTCGCGTAGAAGATGCTCCAAATCATTCCGGAGTTTTTGCCTTCCATCCGAAAGAAATGCAGATGCTGTTGGCGGAGATGTGAAGGTGGAATTGCTAGTATTCGCGAAAACGTCATGCGGGACCCGGGCAAATAGGTCCGACTCCTTTTGGGCGGCGGCCGCGATCACTTCACACTTTGCCAGAACTTCATCGGCAACAGGCGCTAACTCCTGTGCCAGCAAATCTGCTGTTGGCATTATCAAATTCTCCTAATAGCGAATGATAGCTCATCAAACTGCCCAAAGAGCTTGGCGATGGGATCACGATTCCTTAGTAGTGTTCGGCTGGGATTCTGCCCTAAAGGAAATGATCACAGGCGCTTCGCTCTGTCTAGCCCACATTCTGGACGAGTGATAAATCGTACCGCCCGGGGAGTTATTCCTTGGTCTTGAGTTTGCTGTCGTTTTCCTGGATGAATGCCTCGATCACAGGAGCGCTGGCAAGAATGCGGAGCCACTGTTCCTTGTAGAGTGTGACGGGGAAACGGCCCATTCCGTAGAGGGATACGGCACCTTTTTCGCTGACCTTGAGACTCAATCCTGCTGAATCCTTGCTCTTGAGTTTTGCGTTTTCTGCCCGCAGGCGCTCCAACTCGGCTTTCATTTCCGCTTCGTTCATGCCGTCTCTCCGATTCTGTTTTTCGTTTCAACCGTCTCACTGCGCACCGGCTGCGCCAAGCCAGTAGGCTCCGGCGCACCGGCCAAAAGCGCCTCGATCCGCTCAACTTCGAGCCGCCTGAGTTTCGCAGTGCTGGACCACTGCTCCATTCGTTCGGGGTCAGTGGAGAAGTCGGCGGAGATTTCCATCCACCTGTTCTCGTTCTCACGGGCCGCCTTGAGCGCAGCCTGAAGCGTATCGATTTGCTGATCCCTTGATGAATTCATTCAGGAATCAGTTTATATCGTCGTCGCTGTTCCGTTCCGAAGCGGCCAGCACGGCAATCCAACGCATCCCCAAACAGACGGCCGACCGGCCTTTCTTCACACCTGAATCAGTATTTCGCCTGAGGTATATCCCAAATGAAACCATCCAAACTATACGAAGCGCTCCATGCGCTGATCGGCGAACGTGTGCCTCTGCATATCTGGGGCGCGTGCGGCGTTGGCAAGTCGCAGATCGTGGCTCAAGTTGCGGATGATCTCGACTTTGAGTTCCTTGATGTTCGCGCCGTGCAACTTGACCCGGTGGATCTGCGGGGGCTGCCGCGCATCAAAGCCGATCAGACCGAATGGGTGCCTCCCAAGTTCCTTCCAACCACAGGGAAGGGCATCTTGTTTCTCGATGAACTGACCGCCGCGCCGCAGATGACGCAGGCCGGCTGTTATCAGCTCGTGCTCGACCGCAAACTCGGAGAGTATGTGTTGCCAGACGGCTGGGTGGTCATCGCCGCAGGCAATCCGGCCTCCGAGCGGGGCGTGCACTTCTCAATGCCGCGCCCGTTGCGGAATCGTTTCGTCCATCTCGAACTTGAAGCCGATTTGAACGACTGGTGCAAGTGGGCCGTGGGCGCGGGCGTGCGGCCAGAGATCATCGCGTTTCTGCGCTTCAAGCCAGACCTGCTGCATACTGCCGACGCGACCTCGGATGCCAATGCCTGGCCCACTCCCCGCTCCTGGGAGATGGCCTCCAATGTTCTGCGCGGCATTGCCAACCGGCAGAAGACCACCTTCCTTTCTGGTGCGAGCGAGTTCGAGGCACAGTTGCTCGACGGAACGGTGGGGCCGGCTGCTGCCTCTGAGTTGATTGCATTCTTGCGACTCTTCCGGCAGTTGCCGTCGATCGACGAAATTCTGCTCAACCCAGAGACGGCGCCGCTTCCAGCGGAGACATCGGCGCAGATCGCAATTGCCACTGCGCTGGGGCGATCCATGACAGACAATTCGGTGGCAAGAGGACTCAAGTACCTCGACCGTATGCCGACCGAAATGCGCGTCATGGCGATGCGCGATGCGGCAGCGCGGGACAACGCCATCACCCACACATCGGAGTTTGTTCGCTTCGGCGTGCAACACTCGGAGGCCATTCAATGATTACCGAACGCGCAATGCTCGCCGCCGTCCACATCAGCATTTGGACGGCCGTCAAGCACGACCGCAAGATCAGCCGCGACGTTGCCGACCAGCACGGAGCGCACCAGGGCGCAGGCCGCTACAACAAGCAGTTGCTGCGCGGCGCCGACAAGCTCGACGAACTGCGCACGCTGGCTGGGCAGGTGCGGCAGCACTTCTACAAGATCACGTTGCCGTGGTCCGACGAGGGGTTTCGGCTGCTGCCGTCGAACCTTTACTTCGACTTGACTGCCCGTATGCGCGAGTTCGAGGCCAGCTTTGAGCAGGGCGTGGAGAGCTTTCTTCAGGTCTATCCGCAGTACATCGAACAAGTGCGGCCAGAGTTGAATGGCCTGTTTCGAGAGGAAGACTATCCTGCCGCCGACAAACTACGCAAGAAGTTCGGCGTGAAGCTGGAGATACTTCCCATCCCGACTGGCAACGACTTTCGCGTGCAGATGTCGGCCGAGGAACAGGCGCGCGTGGCCCGCGAGATCGACGCCAATGTTCGCGAGTCCTTGACGCGCGGCACCGAGGATTTGTGGAAGCGCCTCAGGGATGTGGTTTCGCACATGGTGGACCGCTTGAACGAGCCGGAGTCGCGGTTCCACGCGACGATGGTCACGAATGTTTTCGATCTCGTGGAATTGCTGCCGCGCCTGAACGTAAATGGCGACGCGGATCTGAATCGCTTCGCTGAACAGATCAGGCAACGGCTGTGCGGCTTTACGGCGCAGGATCTCAAGAAGCACGACCTGCTGCGCGTGGCTACGGCTAACGATGCCGCGGAGATCGTTGCCGAGATCGACAGCGTTCTGCGTGATCGCGAAGCCAGTGTGCCGGAGGAGGCACCAGACGTACCAACCGTCGATGACATCTTCTCCCGAATGTCTGCGTACATGGAGGTACCTGCGGCGGCATGAGACACGAGACACCAGCATCCATTCGCATTCAGAAGGCGCGGACTACTTTATTGCTCGATCATCCGTTCTTTGGCTCGCTCTTGTTTCGCTTGAAGGGGCGAGAGCAGCGATCGATTCCAACCATGGCGACCGATGGCGTGTCGCTCTATTACAACCCGGAGTTCGTCGATACGCTGAACTCGGCAACGCTGGCCGGGGTGCTGGCCCACGAGGTCATGCACCCCGCGCTCCAGCATCATGTACGGCGTTCCAGGCGCGACCCAAGGCGGTGGAACGAGGCGTGCGATTACGCCATCAATCCCCTGCTGCTCGATGCGGGCCTCAGTCTGCCGGATGGCGTTCTTGTCGATCACCGCTTTCGCGGCATGAGTGCCGAGCAGATTTACAACCTGCGCGAGGCAGAATCACAGCCACAACTTGGCGGCCAGAACAGTTCAGATGCCGGTGCCGGAGTTGGCGCGGGCGAAACGCCAGAAAAACAAGACAGCACGGCTGAGCCAACTGCGCCAGAGACGGAAGGTGGCATCGGCCAGGTTCTTGATGCACCTTTATCGGATGAAGAGACGCCGAGTGCGGAAGAGCAGGCGCGAGAGTGGAGTGTTGCCGTCAACCAGGCCGTCACACTCTCGAAGCAAGCAGGTAAGGCTCCCGCGGGTTTGGCCCGCACTCTCGAAGGAGCCGCAGAGGCAACGGTGGACTGGCGCGAACTGTTGCGCCGGCTCTGGTCCGACACCATCCCCGCTGATTCGAGTTGGATGCGGCCCAACCGCCGCCACATCTGGAACGGTCTCTATCTGCCTGGAGTTGTGCGCGAGGGTGTCGGAGAGATTGCTATCGCTGTCGATTGTTCCGGCTCTGTGAATGGCCGGTTGTTGCGTCTCTTTGAGGCTGAGGTCAGCTCGATCCTCGAAGGCCAACACCCACAGCGCGTTCATGTCTTGTACTTCGACACCGAGGTTCACAAAGTTGAAACCTACCAAGCCGGAGAGCAAGTTCATCTGAATCCCGTTGGCGGCGGAGGCACAGACTTCGGTCCGTGCTTCGACTGGCTGGAGGAGCATGGCATTCAGCCGCAGACGCTGGTCTTTCTGACCGACCTTTACGGGACATTTCCCGACGACGCTCCAGCCTATCCCGTGATCTGGGCCACCACTGGCAGTCGCCATGCGCCATTCGGCAGCGTTATCCCCATGCACGCGGCGTAGCCAATGCTTGGCTCGTTGGAACAGATACGCTACGGAGCATCCCATGAACAAGCAATTCTCCATCTTTACCGATGGTTCTGCCATCGGCAACCCCGGCCCTGCCGGCTGGGCAGCTATCGTGCTCCACGGGACAAAGCGGCGGGAGATCGCTGGATCGGTCCCGTGGTCAACCGTCTCTGAAATGGAACTGCGCGCCGCAGTCGAGGCCCTGCGCCTAACGCCAACCGGTGCGCGAATCGAACTGCGCTCTGACTCTGAGTTGCTGATCGATGGAATGCGGTTCCTGGTCTTTCGCTGGCAGAGGTTTGGTTGGCGCAACAGCCGTGGCTTTGAGTTGCAGCACCAGGAACTATGGCGTGAGTTGCTCCACCTTAACGAATTGCGAACAATTCGCTGGCGATGGATCAGAGGGCACAGCGGCCATCCGATCCAATCTCGTGCCGATGCGCTTGCCTATCAAGCCGCGCGCGCTCAATTCAGCAGCCTGCCTATGGCTGCGTAGCTGCGTTATCGCCCTACCGGACACACTTCTATGGAGAATGCCGATGACCGATGGAAACACACTCTTTGAGATAGATCGCGAACTCGACTCGATGCTCGATCAGATAGAGGAAGAGGCGGAGGAGAACGGTACGGCCTCTCCCGAATTGCTCGAACGATTCCGGCAGTTCTGCGAGGCCGAAAGCCAAAAGGTCGACAGGATCGGACGCTTTCTGACGCTGATGGACAATCGGCTGAAATACTGCCGCCAGCAGGCAGAACACTTCCAGAAACGCGCGCGCACCGCCGAAGTAAAGGGCGTCAGTACTCGGAATATGGTGCTCTACTTCTTGGCGGCACGCGGGCTCAGGAAGATCGAAGGAAAGGAGTTCACGCTGCGGTTACAGAAGAACAGTCAGGATTCAGTCGAGATAACGGACGCGACTCAGGTTCCGACGACTTTCCGTGAGTTGGAACTTCGCATTCCAGGAAGCCTCTGGCAGGCGGTACTTGCCTTCCTTCCAGAATCTACTTCAAAGGATTTGGCGAGCTGCATTCGCGGAGACAAGCCATGCGGCGATGCAATCAAGGAGGCCGCGAGCCGCCTTGAGGAAGTTCCTGGTGCGCAAGTCAAGCGAGGCATTCATCTGCGGGTCGCTTGACCATACGCTCTCCGAGGTCGGTCTTCAGGATGAATTCTTTGCTTGCTTAGTGAAAGTCATGGGAGAATATATCTCCTCGTACTCAATACGCTGAGACGGACGATCTTCTATACGAACACCTCTAGTCGGAAGGCCAATTGCGAAGCTGCAATCGCAGGGAGTGGGATTCGCTGGGCGAGTGTCTCTGTGTGGCGCGCGTCGACCTTGAATTGCTCACCCATGACCACGCTGAACCACCGCTCCCGATCCATGACGACGCGGTACATCTTCTCGTCCTGCGTCTCGGCGATGAATGGTAAGTAGATGCGGATAGGTTGACCGCAGTTCTCGACCTTCGCACCGATGCGGTCTATACGACCGGTGCGCTGTTCGAGCATACTAGGGTTCCAGTCGAGATCGTGGTGAATAACATAGCGGCAGAAACGATGCAGATCGACACCCTCAGCCATGACGCTTGAGGCAACGAGTACCTCGGGAAAGAATGGGCTGTTGAAGGTGAGCATGAGGCGCTGCCTTGTATCTGCACGGGTTGCACCATTAACCAAACGGACGTTGGCTAGCAACGCAGCGTAATCTTCTCCCTGGCGCTCGTCGTCGCTCATTGTCGTGATATCGCCTGTCTTCATGCGGTCGATTGCATCGAGCAAGGGTATGCGCTCACTGGCGCTGCAACGGCGTTCGAGAAATTCGAAGAAACTACTCAACATTTGGCTGAGGCTGACCCCGGAAACGTCGCACTTATCGAACGCAGATTTGACGGATGTCTGGTCGAGACTTTCGGTTTCGATGGGAAAATAGCGGACAAGGAATGATGGCGTGCGCAGAAATCGGCGAACTACATCGAGAAGTAGATCATGATGTTCCATGATGGCATGGTGTCGCGACAGAAGTTGTTCAGTGATCGAGTCGCATTCACGACGGGCCGGCGAGTCGCGGTCAAAGAAACGCCCACCCAGGCGGTCGAGCAATGCTTCGGCATTTACTGATGAGCATCCAAGCCGCTTTGCGGCCTCGCCAAAGATTGCGTTGCGCAGGTGATATGAAATTACGCGCCGCAGGGTCTGGCCAGTCCGCACAAAATGGCAGAAGACGAGCACCTTTTCCCGCTGTTGCCAGGCGGCGAGAACGCGAGCGGCAGTGGCGGCAATCTTCGGGTGAGAAGCCGATGAAGCCAGATTAGAAAGCGGGAGTGCGCGGTCAAGTTGATCGAGATACCATCGACTCGCATCGTTTTGCGGTGCTTCGCTCACGATTGCTGAGTCTTCGTCCAAAGCTTCTTCACCATTTCGCGTGTGTCGGAAGGCTTCGTAGCTGGAAGCCAGGCCTTCAGCGAAGACAGGCCGAGAGTCAGGGGCACAAACCGTCGCGCGAGCGGCAAGGAGAAAAGGCAGAGTAGCTGCACCACTGATGGCGAGGCCTGGCGTGGACTCATCTCCAATGTCATCTAAAATAGCGCGTCCACTCACGCGCACACGCCGCACCTGACCCTGCCACGGTGCAGACAGTGTGCGTGATCTAAGATGCCGGATGACCCAAGGGCGCAGAGAATCTTCGGCGGAGCGCATCCTCGTATAGGTGCGCTGGAAGCTATTGAGTACACGCTCGGCTTGAGGTGTGCGGGATCCCGTCGAGTTAAGGCCTTCCCACCAGCGCTCCACATTCGCGACCGGTTTACCATCAAGGACAAGGTCATCTTGTCGAAGCTGGCCCCAGGTGGCATCGAGGGTGAGCGCGGCTTCTTGCGCTGCATCGAGCCGCCCCCGAAGTGCTGTGACCTGTTGCCTGAACTCAGCGCGCCCTCCGAGCAAAGGCACCTTTGAATTCCAGGCTATACCTTCGAATCGCTCGAGTACTGAGCATAGTTCATGATGCCCAAGCTGGAACGGCGTCGCCGTGAGGAAGAGCATCCGCTCAAAAACGCCTCCGAGTGGGCCGCGAGATATATTTTGTGCATCTTCAGCTGCATCTTGTGAGTAAAATAGGCCCGCAAGCTGAGTTTGTGCGTTCTTTAGGTGGTGTGCCTCATCCAGGATCAAAAGCGGTAATCGAAACTCGAGTTGACTGAGGCAGTCGCGCCACAACCGCTTTAACGATTCGCGTAAAACAGCGCGAGCAGAGGCTAACCGTTCTTCGTACCTATCCGAATTATTTCGCGGAATATGTTGGTTAAGTGCAGCATAGATTTCTTGTGTATCGAAGTCACGAAGAGCATTTATGACAGTTGCAGGAACTGGGTCGTCGCCGCCTTCGGGTTCATAGCCGTGTTTTCGCATTACAGCTAGCCAGGTCTCCGGGGGCGCGGCAAGCAGAGCGGGACAGAGTTCAGGCTGGCGCCAGATACGCGAAGCGACCTCGATGAGAGACGCTGCGCAACGACCTACAGCACCACGCAGACGCTGGTTCTGGCGACGGTAGAGCGCTCGATGGATGATGGCGAGCCGTACCCATCCGTCGGTGAGTGAGCGCGACATGGCCCCGTGCGTAAGAAAGATGAGCCCAGCGCGACGTTCTGGCGGGTCGTCGAGTCGCTTGAGAAATTGCACACCCGTATCCGCTGAGGAGCAACGGACACGACCGCGAAGCTCGTCAGTCAAACATTGCTCAGTAAACACGCCGAAATCGCGCGGCCATTTTTCTTTCAGGCTTGAAGGCACCATTACGACTACGGGCCGCTTACCGTCTGATAGGGCCACCGAAGCTGCGACAGCGAGTGCCACGAATGTCTTTCCCATGCCCACTTCGTCGGCCAGCACTAGGCCTGGCCTGTCTGCAAGCCGGGCAAGAATTTCGCGAGCAGTAGCTTCTTGCCGCGCGGCGTCACTTTGCGAGATGCGTTCGATCACATGAAGCTGTATGCCTTCATTGAAGGGATGCCAAGTGCTCATAGCGCGGTCACACTCGCAGCTTCGAGATAAGAACGAAATGCAGGATCGTCGGGCAGTGTTTCATGGGAGAGCAACGCGCGGAGTTCTGTGATCATTTCGCGCAACCCGGCTTTGACCTCTGACGAATGAAGCCCACCGGAAATCTCAGACGGACGAACACGCGCGAGTTCGAGCATGAGTTCGGCGAGGAGAAAGGCACGTTCCTCGGCACTTCGAGCCTCTTTCACGATGGCGCGGCTTATTGCCTGTACACCGATCGGCCCGCGCAAACGCCAGTTGAGTGCTTCGACTGACGCAACGGGTCGTGCGAGTCGTGTGCGCAATGCGTTGAGTGCCCAGGATACACGGCGGGTGCGTTGAAGCAGGAAGGTCGAAGTATCGACACGCTCGTGAGGGTCAAGTAGTACCTTTGGACCGTCGCTGTCATGCCCCTTTTGCCGTGCTAGCCAGCGATGAAGTGCAAGGTGGAGCGGCTTCGCGGAAGTCAGGATTTCGATCAATACCTCTAGTGGAAGATCGCTCAATTCGGCTGGCGGAGGGAGCGAGGCACAATCACGAACATTCACCGGCCACCACGCCGCACCCTCGACCCCAGGTTGGATGACGCGGAAACCAGCTGGTGGCCGATTGCCGACCCATGTCAGCCGTAAGGTAAAGGGTCGTCCGCGTCCATCCCAAGTCTCATCATCGAGGAAAGCCGTTGTATCGTCTTCGGGGAGTGCCCGCCAACCTATGGGGGACGACCCACTAAATGTAAACTCGATCCAAGTTGTGCCGTCCGATTCGCGTGCAAACGTTGCCGATCCGAAAAATACCGGCAACAGCGGTTGGCCGGCGGCTTCGCTATCATCGCCATTGTCTGGAGCCGGGATTAGCTTTGGTTCGGTTGGTAAAGGCGTGTGCTTCAACCACGCCTCATCACAGGCACGTGTGGATTTTTTATCGCGTTTGAAGTTCACCACATAGCCAAGGTTCGCTTCCAGATTACGCGTCATACCGATGCCGAGCCCGGCGCTGGTGAAATTGCTGGAACCACAAACATAAGAAAGCCACTCTGCTCCTTGGAACCAGAGGCACTTCGCGTGCAGCGGCCGAGTGGGATCGGTTTTGAGCCGCTCGAAGTCGACGGTAACAGGACGATTCGCTGGCTTCCAACGGAGCGTCTGTGGAGCGAACAGTCGCACCTCGTTCGTGCCTTCGATTTCCTCTCCTCGCAGGACGTAGCAAACTCTGGCATTGCCCCGCTGGCGAAGGTATTGCCAGATCTCCTGCGCAGGCACATTTGGTGCCTCGGGTGGGTCGAAGAAAGGGCTGATGACCCAAGCCTTCTCGGGCGGTGTGGATTCGCGCCACATTGCCTTCAGGCCATCAAAAACGCTCCCGTGATTTGGACCGCTGAGTATCGCGTGAATCCGAGGCGAAACTCCACGCGGGAATTCCTCTATACCCCACTCGCGCGTTGTGATCAGAGTGCGGTTAAGAAAGGCTTGCCAGCGTCCGATAGCCGCATTCAGTGTGTTGGCATTGGGGTCGACGTACCTAGCCGCATTCTCAAGGAATGCGATGAGATCACGGAGCACGTCGAGCGGCGCCAGTCCGCCAGGGACAAAATCGAGCACGCCGAAGACTTCTTGATTTCGCCGGTAGCCATCCTCGGTGAGATTGGCTGACCCTACGATAACCCTGGCTGCGTTCGTCCACAGCAGTAGAGAAACTTTCGCGTGAAGTATTCCTTTCGGCAAGCGTGCTGCCAGCAAGTCCCAGCGCAAACTCCGTAGGCCCCGAGCGTGACGCTGATCGACTAAAACAGATGCGCAGGCGAGTTGAGAAAACTTCTCCTCCCGCTCAACAAGGAAGGCCGCTCCGTCTTCGTCCGCATCCGTTTCAAGCTGAACAAAACGTCCTAGACATTCCTGTTCAAAGAACACTGAGGAGAATGTGAAGCTCGTGGCCACACAACCAATCGGCTCACCCGCGTCGGGGAGAGGCGTCCACGCATCCAGCAAACGGGCATATCCGGGCTTATCGTCCTTTTTTCGTTTCATGCGGGTATCATTCGTAAATCTCGTGCGAAAGTGTAGAGAGATCTCGTCCGATAAGCGTGGAGGTAGCTGTCGTCACCACGACCAGGCTGCTCCTTACGGTAGAGCGGGCGAATGATGGTGCCTCCATCGTCGAAGCGCTCAAACCAGGGGCTCTTGCCAGCTGGCGGCTTTTTTCGCTGGGTAACAATATGATGATCGAGCAGCCGCTCGACCCAGTCAGCAGCGCTCGTGCGTTCGGCAAGAGGTGCGAAGGTGTTGGCGAAGCGAGCCGTTTCACGGAATGGCTCTAGCCTTTCAAGAAGTTCGTTGAACATTTCTGGCACCCGCTCGCTCGCCTTCTTCACGGATGCGATGAGGCCAAGTTCTCCTGGTGAGGTCTTGCTTCCATTGCGGCGGGTCATCTCCACCAATACGTCGTCGAACGCATCCTGACATATGCGCGAGAACATTTCATAGCTCAAGATTGCGTCGAGTAGGATACCGAGATTCACATCTGCAGAATGCCGCAGCGCAAGGTGAAAAGAACGCTCCGACTGCGTCTTCTCGAACACTTCACGCCCCTTGTCTGAAACGAGAAACTGTAAGACGGAACCGCGAAGTCCCGCCGAATCAATAACTAGAGCATCTCGCAGCACCTTAGCCTCAGCGGGACCGATTTGGTGCGGTGCAAGATGTTCACGGAAAAATCGCCAGTATTGCCAGCCGTCGCGCCGAGCTACGGCTCCTGCTTGCACGCTCTCTTTCACGGCTGCGTAGAGCTGCTCGCAAATGTAAGCTCCACCACCGCCAGCAGTGCCTGTAAAACCATCGAGCTTCTGTTGTTTGGCCCAGGTGGTTAGCAAGTCATATCCAACCTCGCCCATTCGTCCGGCATTATCAATGTCGAGGTCGCGTGCGAGTCCGCGATAGACACCATGAAATCCGAACACGTTCGGTGTCTTCAGGTATCTCGCGGCAGAAAGTGGCACATGCTCGCGTATGGCCGTCGCCGCTTTTTCGCTACCCGGAAGCTTGAAAGGGTCCGGCCCATCTGCGGTGCGCACAAATCCTTCCACCGCGATCCACTCAAATACCAACCACGGTGGGCTTATGCCGTCCCGTGCCACAGACTCTTCGGGGAATCTTCGACACACCTCCATTGCCACTGCCATCGCGGTCAAATACCGGGGATGTGACATTCGTTCTCTAACGCCCCGAACTAGTCGGACCGCCAAGGCTTCCGCTACCTGGACAAGGCCTAGGGGATCCAGGCCACCTTCACTGGTTTCGGCCTTGTCTTCATCGCTGAGTAGCGGAAACAGAGGAAAGCGCATGAGCATAAACCTATCATTAATATATACCTTGTTCACTCGTCCGTAATCTGCCGAAAAGATGCGCACATGGCCGGTGAGCGACCGCGTCGGCAATATGCGCAACAATGATCCCGAATTGCTCGAACCGTTGAGTAGAGAGACTATCTGCGATGAGCATAGCGTCCACGATCTTACCGCAGTGCCTGGATTTGCGTCCGTGTCACCGGGATTACGGTCCCAGGTGTCATCAGCACAATCAGACCACGCTCGCCTCCAGTTGTATCAAGATAGGTTCGGACCTGAGAACGATAATGCTCGATGGTTTCAGTTGATGGGGCGACGTCGCTCTTCCAATCGACCACGACCTGCGGCACGCCGCTCGGATCAAATGCGATTGCGTCGGCGAAACCTACGATTACTTCTTCTTGATCCAAATTCATGGCCGCCGAGTAGACCGGAAACTCAGGCATCAGACCCGGGCGGAGAGCGGCGACCTCAGGGAGCGCTAGAGTGCGCAAAACGGAGTTGGCGAGTTCCGTGGGCGAGAGTCCCAGGGCTTGATCTTTGATCGAACATCCCAATGCAAGTATCAGGGTCGCTGCACGCTCGCAAAGCGCCTTTTCTGTCTCTTCAGTTTCACCTGTCAAAACTTCCTCGATGAGCTTGTGCAGAAGGAGGCCACGCTCACGACCTCCTTGGACGTTTACCGGAAGGCTTTCCTCAATAGGTTCATTTGCACTATCCGTGAACAAGAGTGCTGGCGTCTCGATTTCCAAGACATCCCTTGTCATCGCCTCATCCCGGCTTGGTGCCAGCCACCGTATGTGCCTTTGCCGCGAAACAATCCTCGCAGCTTCGTCGACGAAGATCTCGCGAGTCTGCCTGTTCTGGGCCGAAGTCGCACTTGTACCAAACTCTGCAGGAAGGTGAGCAAGATCAAGACTCGGCAAGCCCGGAATGGATAGGTCGAGAAGCGAGAGCCAAGCGGAACCTTTGGCTGCTACGTCCATACGGGGTAAGATCAGTAGCTCGCAGGCTCGTGTAGCAGCAACGTACCAGAGGCGGATGCGCTCGCGGTCAAGCTCGGCTTTCTCGGCATCCCGAACAGCTTCGTAGCCGGTCGGCCTCACACCGAGGACGGGACAATAAAAGCGTCCGTTGGTGCGATCAACGACAGCATTGTCCAGTGCCACGATCTGCGTCATTGTGTTGACGGGTACGACGATAGGCCATTCCAGCCCTTTAGAGGCATGCATGGTGTAGAGCGCCACGGATTCTTCCTGGGCATCAGGACGGCCCTCGACAGCACGAGATTCGTCTGTCCAAGCCGCGGTCATCATCTCAGCGAAGGCGCGCAAACCGCGCACACTGTAGGACTGGCTAAGAGAAAGATATAGATCGACATTAGCGAGAGCGCGTTCGGCCTGCTCGTTATGGCGTTGGAGAATAATTGGGCGCATCCGCAGCACATCGACTGATTGCGATAGGAGGTCGTGCGGTGTTGTAGCATTGACTTGACGGCGCAGCGCTTTCAACTTTTCGATTATGCCCCGAGCATAGGGATGAACGATGTGCTCGGGATCTACTCCAAGATCGAAGCGCGGAATAGCGTCCAGCGCGTCTTCCCTACGTGGCAACGCCCAGACGATGTCCAGCAACTCTTCTTCGGTCAGACCGACGAGCGGCCCACGCAGAAGCGCTCCGAGTGCCAGTGTGTCTCGTGGGTCCGCCAGCACGCGAGTGATGGCAATGAGATCTTGAATCTCCTGACGCCGGAACAGACCTTTTCCTGCTTGGGTCGCGACTGGGATGCCCCGCCGTTCCATCGCTTCTTCATAGCGCCATAGATCACTTCCCGTCGGGGCCAAAAGCGCGATGTCGCCAGGGCGGCAGGGGCGCCGCTCACCGATCTTTCTGTCGAAGATCATCTCGCTGCCGATGAGATGTGCGCACATATCGGCAACGGCTTCAGCTTCGCCGTCCCGCTGTTGCTCCGCCGAGGCCTTGCCATCTTCATCCGCGACCGCGATATTGAGGGCAGCCACGCAAAGTCCCTCCTCCCGGCCAGGATGAAAAGGGTCGAGCGGGGTGTAACCCGGCTGGCCATTCGAAACCGAGAGCACTGTCTTGAAACGCTCTTCAACATATTGCAGAATTGGCGCACAGGAGCGGAAATTGGTGGATATTGACAGCACACTGTCGGGACTCTGAGCGAGAAAATACTCGCGCGCTTGGATGTAGGCAGCAACGTCAGCTCCGCGGAAGCGATAGATAGCCTGTTTAGGATCGCCTACCAGAAACAACGCCCCCGGCCGGATTTGGTACGCTGTCCAGTCAGTGGCGTCCGCTTCGGTTTGTGGATCTCCGCAAAGCCGCCAGAAGATTTCGGTTTGGAGCGGATCCGTATCTTGAAATTCATCAACAAGGACATATGTAAATCGGGCGGCAAGTGCACGGCGTACTGATTCGTGATCGCGGAGCAGATCGCGGGCGGCGAAGATAAGATCGTCGAAGTCAAGGAGGGCCGTTGACCGCTTATAGTCCCGGAAACGATTCATTACTGGCTGCACAACGCTGACAAGGTCGGCGAGAATGCGCGCTGCTACGGCTTGGGATAGCGTGGTCCATGCATTGCAGCAAGCGGCAAAGCAAGCATCAGCGGCTACGTTTAGCCGATCACCATCGGCTTTCGAGAATCCAATGCGTTTGGCCGCGTCGGCCCATTTGCCCTTCTTTTTAAAGACACGAAAGCTTCCAGAAGCCGTGCAAAGGTCTGAGTGCGGACGGGCAATCAACAGCCGGACAAGATCGGCTGGCGTGTCGCCTGTAAGGGCGAAGTCAATCCCCTCAGCCATTTCAGCGAAGTGAATCGCTATGGCTACAGTTTCTTGCTCTTCAGCGACGGCATTCCTGACGAATGCAGAGAAATCCTCCGCGGCCTTCCCAAAGGCGATTACCAGCGGCACCAATGTAGCTGGCGCATCGACGGTCAGGATGCGTCTGCTGCGCAGATGACGCAAAATTCCATTGACTAGACCAAGAGCCTCGTCCGGCTCCCGAAATACTATTTCAGCGAGGAGGCTACCACTTTCGCCTGCCAGTTCTTCGCGCAGCCATCTATCAGTGATTTCAGCAAATGCGAGATCTGACTGATTCCGATCGATCACAGTTGCTCCTGGATCGATATCCGCTTCAACCGGGTAAGGCTTGATCAGGCGCTGGCAGAAGCCATGAATCGTCGAGCAAGTCATTTCGTCCAATGTGTCGCTACCAGCTGCTAGGTTGTGGCGAAGCTGATCGGAAAGGCCGTCGCCCAAGGCCACGCGCAACTCAGTTGGGACACGACCGGCTGTGAGTTCATTGACAAACTCACGTACGCGGACGAGGAGTTCGCTGGCGGCAAATTCGGTGAATGTTACGGCGGCAATCGATGCGGGAGAGACGCCCTCGGCCAACATCAGGGCAATGCGGCCAGCTAAAACGGCGGTCTTCCCTGATCCGGCACCGGCCTCAACCAGGAAAGAGCGATCATGAACCGTGATCGCTTCGTGGCGGGAGGCATCATCTGCAAGTGGTTTCATCGGCGCGGACATTATTCAGCCTCCCAGACTTGCGCAGCGGCTCCGAGCCGCTCAGTTGCAGCCACAATCTTCCGCTTGCAATAGACGACGCCAGCGTTGGCCGGGAGGGCAAACGCAAGGTCGTCATAGGCTCCCCCCGTATCGATCCCAACCACGCTGCCTCCTGAGATCAAGTTGGCGCGAGCATTGCTCAGATGAGCAGCAACTTCGACGAGAGTCGCCTCTGGATCTGGGAGCCTCAAATCTACTTCGTCCCGAAGATAGAGAAGCGACGCGCCAATCTCGACATCATCGCCGAGCATCGCCTTGACCGCAAAGGCATAGAGGCAGCGCTGCAATTCTTTGCCTCCGTTGATGATGATCGTGTCTTTGGGTTTGCGCCCCGTCTTATAGTCCCTCACCAAAGCGCGTCGACTAGCGGCGGCAATGTCTAGTCGGTCGATGTAACCGGCGATTCGGAAACCCGCACCTGGGATTTCGACGCTTGCCGTCGCATCCCAAGGCGGGGCGACATCGGTTTTAGACTCTGCGCCGCCAAACGGCACTTCGCCGTAGGCACGAGCACCAGGCGTCACTTCGTTAGCAAATCCGAGCGCTCTGCGGCTTAGATCCCGCGTTTCGTCGAGCGTTCGCCGCCAAATAACGCGAGGTGGAACGGCCCGTTCAGTCTCCCAGATGTGGGCAACATTTACTGCGGCGGCATCAACAGCTGAAGCAATCTGTTCTCGCACAGCGGTGGCAAGTCCGCCATCCGCCTCAATCGAGCCTAGTGCCCGATCCAGAGTCATATGGACGAGATCTCCGATCGCCAAGGCGTCCAGCACCAACGGTTCCGCGTCGCTCTCAGGCACTCGCCAATGCAGACCATATTTCCAAACAAAACCGAGCGGGTTGCGCAGCAATTGGCGAAGCGAACTTGCCGACTGTGTGCGGCTTAGAATGGCAAGGATCAAAGGGTGATCGGCTCTAATCAGCCCATCATGCGGGGTAATTTCCTTGCGCAACCAATCGCGCCAGCAGGCAGACGCGGCTAGTGCTTGCGGAAGGGCGCGGAATTCTGTTGGTCGCGCCATTAGGCGATCAGTTTCGCTGAAGGCATGGTCCGGAACATTGTGGCGCCGCAAATACATCTCTCCTGGTTGTCCTAGAAGCAACGCGCTGCGGCCAAGGAGGCGCCCATTGCTGTCGCGCCGAGCCCGTGACAGAACTACGTGACGCTCGGTGGTGGCAAGGATGGTCGCGAAATCGCGCCGGTCTGCCGCACCAACCGGAAGGGGCTCAAGTTCAGCGGTAGGGACGATGTGGTCAGAAAGCAGTCGATCCTCGGAAACTCCCCGAGGCCAGCGTGAAGAGTTGAGGCCGAGCAACCGAACGAATCGCCGTGGTGAAGCAGCCAACGCATTTGCCGGCATCCAGGCCAGTGAAACACAGGCGTCGAGTCCGTCGTCCATCCTCAACGATTCCAATGTGAGGTCGAGCGAAGCAGGTGGGCCGGCGAGGAGGGCCTTGCGCCAAATCGCCAATGCCCGACCGTGCAGCAGTGCCGAACCGACAGAGTCGGCCGCGGTGGCACTTTGGGCCAGTAAGCCGACGATTTCACGCAAGGCCGCACCATGATCGACTCCGTCCGGCCAATCCGCAGCTTTAATGCGATATAGGAATCGCATCCAGGAATCGGGTGATGCCAGGGGTGCATTAGCTGGCAGGATGCGCGTCCAACCTTCCGGTAAGCTTTGAAATGGACCGGGGTACGCTCTCAGGAGTGCCGATAGCCGACGCATCCTTGTCTGCGATAATCCGCGCAGAAGGGCATCGGCCAGTGCAGCGGTCGCCTGTCCATCCCGGCAAGCGGTCGCTTTCACGCCATGGACAAAATGGAGATCGAGATTGGCATCGGCGCACAGAGCCAAAAAGTGGTCGTCATAATCGCCAGTTGTCACCGAAGTGATCGCTATTTCGGCGGGCTCGGCTTCCCCAGATGCAACCAACTGGCGCGCCCAGCGAAGTGCTTCAATAGCTTCATGGTAAAAGGTGGCCGCACTGACACACGCAATCGTGGGCGCTTGCGGTTCCACACGAGCGATCTCGATACGATAGCCATCGAGCCAGTCCGGAACTGATCGAGGACCGGCGTTCCACCGCACTTTTATGCGCTCAGAAATCGCACGCAAAAGGGGGCGCCAACACGGTGACAGTTCCGTAATCCCTACGATCTCAATAGATCCGAACAGCGTCTCGGCGAAGTCGAGACGCTTCAATGCAGCAGCGACAAGATCAGTTGGACGCAGCATCGCCGGCGGCAAGGCATCTAAAACCGCCTTTTCGAGAGCAGCCATCGATGCGAGGCGCGGGTGCTCTTTTGCGCGTGCCTGAAGATCGATACCCGCGCGCCACGTCTTGTGCAGAGTGTCAACAGCGGCACCTACCATACCCGGCAGGACTTTAAGGGCATCAAGCTCGCCAAGTGCCGCTTCCGGCAAGCATGTCTGGATTACAGCTCTGAGGGTCTCGTCATCGACCGGCCGGGACAGACCGCCAGCCAAGCGCACTGCCAACTGCTCGAACGTCAAAATCTGAAGCCCGTGCCGACGCTCGCGCGCTGCAGCGAGTCGGAGTTCCCGCATCGCCAACCGACCGTGGGCGATGATCGTACACCGAAGCCCTTGCGTCACGATTCCCTCCCAGCCCAATCTGGCCGTTGCGTCCAACGAAGACTCACCGTGAGTGACGGGGAATCTGGACCATTGAATCGAGTGGGCTATTACGATCCTAAGATAGGTGGTTTATGTGAACTATGTCCATACGGCTTTCCTTCCCACCGGCAAATCAAAACTAAAAACTTCAACTCTTGAAGTAGTTCCCCTCAGGGAGGAGTCCATACCGGGCCGTCACGAATAGCCCAAAGCGTGAAGTTGGAGGATGTTTGAAAGCAGGACGAGGTTTTCGTCATTAGCTACACGATTTTTCCTTGCCATGAACTTGCCACGGAAAACCGTCAACCATTTTTACTGCCTATGGAAGTTTGGTTAACTTGCTTGTAGTCAATGATATGGCTTCATGGCTCTTGATCAGCTTCCAACTTTCTGGCAAACTTAACGTCCAAAGTGAACGAGGCGTTATGCGAATCGCTTTCTTCCCCTCCTTTCGCATTGCTGCCGGTTTGCCGCTGGTCGTCCTGTTGGGTGTGGTCGGATGCCAAGTCCTCCATTGGAGGAATCCTGTCTCTCCCGAGGCGCTTCTTGCGCGAGCCGACGAGATGTCGTGGCTCAATAACTGGATCGCGGCCGAACCCCTTTACCGGCAAGCTGAACTTCAATTCACTCAGAGGCATCAACTCTCGAAGGCGCTCTACGCGCGCGTCAGCGAGATGCCGGCGCACAGCGAGTCGTCAAAAAGCGTCCCCGTGCAGATCGCGTTGCTGACGCATGATCTGGCGCTGCCAGAGGCGCAGGAACCTGAGACTCGGCTTCGCGTACTCACTATCCTCGGAATGCTCGAAGTGAATTATGACGCCGGGATGGCGCGTAAGACATGGGCGGATTTGGAGGCACTGGCAATCCGCCAGCACCATTATCTGCTGGCTTCCAGGGCTATGGGCGAGCAAGGAATCGCCGCATTCATGCTCGGCGACATTGCGACCGCGAAGAAGAATGTGGTCAAGGCATGGTTCATTGCGAAGATCGACGACCCAGGAGCTCACATTCGATACGCCAGCATGTACGGAACAGGCCTGGTGGAAATGCACAAGTACAAGGAGGCGCTTGGACCGCTCGACGAAGCCATCAAGGTTGCCGGGAAGACCCGCGGTGCGGCGTATCCAACGATCGCCATCACAGCCAAGATTGAAGCCCTCAGCGGTCTCGGGGAGAACAAGGAAGCACTGGCCCTTGCCGACGAAGAGATGCAACGAGTAGATGGCTACCACCTTGCAGGGCACCTCTATGAGCTTTACCAGACCAGAGCCGGCGTCTACGAGAGAATGGGCCAGTGGGATCAGGCTATCTCCGATTATGGCCAGGCCGTTCAATTCGCCAAACAGCTTTCGTACTGGCGCGGCTTAACTCAGGTTGACGGCTCACTCGCAACGGCATATCTGCATCAAGGATCATTGCCGCCGGCATTGACTGCAATCAACGATGCCATTGCATCCAACGAACAAATCCCCGACGAGTTGTACTTTGTTCCACGCGATCTCGCGATCAAGGCGGAGATTATGGCTCGCCTTGGGGACAGCAAGTCCTCGATCATTCTGTACGAGAAGAGCGCCGATATGCTCGACGCACTGCTCAGCAGAGTGCCGACGCCGACCGTCGAACGCCAGCTGCTTGCCGATCTGAGCAAGGTTTACTCAGGGTATTTTGAGTTCTTATGCGATCAAGGCAGGACAGCGGATGCCTTTCGCGTGATCGAACGTGCGCGAGGGCGAGTCGAGGCGCAGTCCTTGGCGCACCATGAAGTGGTGACGCCACACGAATCGAATCCTGTTGAGCAGCGATTGACGAAGTTGAACATTGACTTGCTCAATGCCGACGAATCGACAGCCAGAGCGCACATTCTTGACGCCATCTATGAGGAGGAACTCCAGCTTGATACGGATTCAACTGCAGGGGACAAAGCGCCGGAGCCGGTCGATCTTCGCCAACTCCAGCGCGAACTTCGTCCATCGGAGCTTTTCGTCGAGTATGTTCTGGACAACCCTCACTCCTACGCGCTCGCGATAACGCATAACACCTTTCACCGATACACGTTGGAGTCCCGTGATGAATTGGAGCAGGCGGCAACCCAGTATCGTTCGGAGATTGTGAAGCAGAAGACGGACCTGCTGCTTGCTCAGCAGCTTTTCAATGGACTCCTGGGAGGCATTCCTGAATTCAAAGAAAACCAAGCATTGATTGTAGTGCCGGATGGAAAGCTGCACATGCTTCCATTCGCTGCTCTGGCGGATAACGGCCAATACGTTCTGGCCTCGCATCAGGTAACTGTGGTCCCATCAGGAACCGTGCTTCACATCCTGGAGCAACGTGCGCAGAAGACTGGAACGGCGAACTTGCCGTATGTCGGGGTGGCGGCATGGACGACTGATTCGCCGCCGCACACCCTGCTTGCCAGCATACATCGAGCGGTCTCCGGGCCAGAGAGGAGCGAACTTGTTGCGCTGCCGGAGAGCCGTCATGAAGTGGAAGCGATTGCGGCGGACCTGCCCAAACCAAGCACCATTCTCCTGGGGGCCAATGCGACGGAGACGAATTTTAAGCAACTCACTCTCGGCTATTACGGCGTGATCCACCTGGCCCTTCACGGATATGTCGATCCTGATATTCCAGATCGCTCCGCTCTCGTCTTTGCTCCTCAGTCGCAGCCCACGGATGACGGCCTGCTCCAAATACGCGAGATCAGGAATCTGCATCTCAATGCCAGCTTGGTCACGCTCTCTGCCTGCAACACCGGCGTAGGACCAGTCGGCGAAGAGGGCGTCGCGAGTATCGTCAACGCATTCATCGAGGCCGGCTCGCAGAGTGTTGTCTCCACCCTCTGGGAACTTGAAGATCACGCAACGGCGCACCTGATGACCACCTTCTACGGACATCTCGGTCGCCACGAAGAGAAGGCCGTGGCGTTGAGGCAAGCCCAACTTGAAATGCTGAATTCAGGAGCGGTGCCGTACTATTGGGCGGGCTTCGTGCTCGCCGGCAATCCTCGTGGCAGTCTCTTCCCAGCGCCAGCGATTAATCTCACTTCAAGGAGTTCCAGATGACGGTCGATCAATCTGCTCAAGCCGCGCAACCGCAACTTTCCCGGCACGACCGCCGCGCCATTCTCGACAAGGTGCTGGCCGCTCTGGAGAAGCATTTCTATAAACCTGAAAAGTTGAATGACGACTGGCGCGCCGCCGTGAACTGCCACCGGCCATTGATTGAAGCCGCCGATTCGCCGGACGGCTTTGAGCAGGCCATAACTGATTTGCTAGCTGAGTTGCACACCTCGCATCTGGGCTTCTTTCACGGCAGCGCCCGCAGAGCTTCCAGCCGGGCCGCGCTGAGCGCAACGTACCTTGCCGACGAAACGCCTTTCGGCAAGCGTTGGATATTTCAGGATGTTCACTCAGGCGGCGCAGCATCGAATGCGGGAATCAAGCCAGGGGATTTTCTTATCAGCGTGGATGGCCACGAGATCGCGCCGCCGGAGCATCCAGTCTTCGCGATGGGCAAGCAAACCAGTCTGGAGATTGTGGGCAGAGATGATCAACGGCGTGCGGTCGCGGTCGATGTGGCGCGGCCCAAGGGAAAGAAGCTCCACTTTATCGAGCCGACGCTGGTTGAGGCGCGCCATCTCGAAGGCGGACTGGGGTACCTGAAGGTTGCCATGTTCCCTGGGTTGGTCGGCGTCGAGGTAGCCAACGAAATCTCCCGCACCGTCGAGGGGCTGGGAAAGATCGACAGCCTCATCATCGATCTTCGCGGGAACACCGGAGGAGGGATCGGCGCCCTTCGCATCATGAGCCTGCTCACGCCCGGCAGGATTCCCGTCGGATTCGCGCTGGACCGGCGACGCGTCTCACATAATCTGGACGTGGAGAAGCAGCGATTTCGGCGATTCAATTCCATCCCCGCTTCCAAGAATGCGCTCTGGCTGCTCGCATTGAATTTTGCGCCGGCAATGCTGGCCAAGACGCCCATCGTGCTTGAGACCGAGGGCTTGGGCCACAAGAAGTTCCACGGAAGGGTAACCATCCTCGTGAACCGCCATACCGCGAGCGCCGCCGAAATGATTGTCGCATTCGCACGGGAGAATAATCTGGCCAGAATCGTTGGCGAGATGACTGCCGGGAAATTGCTCTCCGCCACTTCAGTCAAGGTCGGCCAGGGATTCCGGTTGGCACTGCCCACCGGAGCCTACTACACATGGAAAGGCTTGGTTCTTGAAGGAACCCCCATCGAACCCGACGAGCCGGTTGAATTCGATTGGCAAGCAGCACGGGCAAACAAGGACAGCCAACTTCAATTCGCTATCGAATCTGTTAGCGATCAGCAAAGAGAGCGAGCCAGTTGATCACCCGGTCAACGCCTTAGTCGCGCTCAACATCAGCGTAGCCTGTTAGATACTGAGGGCTCGATCGGCTTCACTCTCGATCCCGATTGCCCACCGGAGTGTTCGCTGCGTGACTCGCCGATTTTGCGTAAAGCCAGAATCCATCATGGCGCAATAGGCGTTTCCCGTTACCTGTCTTTGGAGAACTTCGGCTTTCCCGTCATCCCCCTGAACCTGGAAGTTTGGTACACTTTGCATCAACAGTTACGGCTGCTGCGCGACAGCTCGAATGTTCTATGGCCGGATCGCCCCTGCTCAGTGTGCGGGCATCGGTGCAATCGCTAGCCTGCCTGCCTCCATCAGCACTCCCCGCGATTGATGGAATCATGGTCCGGATCATTCCACGCGAACCCAAATACGCCCCTAGGCGTCCCTGCCGAAACAGGTGAAGGAAGCAAGAGCGCATCTCCGCTACAGAACGGACCCGATCCAGGTCTTCGGCTGAAGACCTGGGGTCGCTCGAAAATCCCCATCCAGGAATGTATCGAGAGGGCACGGTTGGATTGCGATCCAT
>Ga0224559_1000194_pt1 | contig 41775 bp, 44 predicted proteins | sample 714S33034metaG_FD_180676 | JGI IMG/M metagenome (GOLD analysis project Ga0224559, IMG submission 180676) | Peat soil microbial communities from Stordalen Mire, Sweden - 717 S3 30-34 | ecosystem: Environmental > Terrestrial > Soil > Wetlands > Peat | place: Sweden: Norrbotten County, Stordalen... | reverse complement strand
CAAAAATCGCCCTCGGGGGCTAAAGCCCCAACCTTTTCTTGCCTTTGAAGTACGGGCTAAAGCCCGTACCCTTCGCCCAAACCCAAGTTTCTGGACAAGTTCTCAGAGCCGTTCGGCGTTATAGCTCTCGATGCCTTTTGCTTTGCGCAACGCGGCAGTACGCCGCTTGGCAAAGTGCGCCTTGACCTCTTTGTGGGGAATGGCGGGTCGCGGGTCGTCGAGCGCTTCCTGCATCTTGGCGCGGAACCAGGCGTCGTGTTTCGCCGCCAACTCCGCGCCCCGTTTGGCAATGTCAATCTGAAGCCCGTGGCCCAAAGCCCGGGGAGGCTTTATTTGGGCTCGATGGGCGCCGAACTGGGCGGCGCGGGAGCGGCGCTCTGCGCTTGCGCGCTGGAGGCGGGAGGCGCAGACTGCTGCTGCGCGGGCGGCGCGGGAGCGGGGGGCTCGGCCGTGCCCTTGAGGCCTTCCTTGAAGCTCCTCAGACCTTCGCCCAATCCCTTACCCAACTCCGGCAGCCGCTTGCCGCCGAACAGCACAAGCAGAACAATCGCAATAATCAGCAGGTGGGTCGGCTGCAATAGATCGCCCATGGTTTCATCCTCCGCGCGCCACATTCTAGCCAGCACGCATGATCCGTGGTTATTGTTGCACAAAGCCGGAGCCCGCGCTGGCCGGGTAATGGGATTAGCCCGACGGGCCAAATGCGCACATCTGCCGCGTCAGCGGCGTCTGCCCCACCGCAGGTGGTCAGTTCACCCGCGCGGGCTTGCCCAGCCGCTCGGTCACCATGGCGTAAAAGGCGCGCAGATCCTCCTCATCGCCCACCGTCAGCCGGCGATAGACCTTCATCAGGGGAAAGAGCCTGGAGCCGCGCACCTCGATGGCGGGGATCGACGCCACGCCGCCGGGATAAGGGGAGAGCTCCCAACGGCCGGCATAGCGGCGGCGCAGCACCTCGCCCAGGTAGCTGCCCCAGAGCCGCACCTCGAAGTCCAGGTCCATATCCGGGCAGGCTCCGGCCATCACCAGAATCTCGTCCAGCACATCGATCGAATCGGAGGTGAAGTTCAGCTTTTGCTGGTACTCGCTCCAGGCCAGATTCGCCGCCGCCTGCGCATAGCCCTCCATCATCACTTCCAGGTCGAGAAATGCCGACGCCTCCAGCCGTTTGCGCAGATCAACAGGGATTTTCATGCAATCTCCAGAGTATATTTCCTCCCGCTCTCCAGCGAGGTGAGGAACAGCGGAACCGGGGCATGAAAATGGCGCGGCCTTCCAGGTTTGTGACAGAATGAGAGTTATTGTGAAGCAGCAACGGAAATTGTAGCCGTGGCGGAAGTTGGAAGGCTGCCATGGGGGCAAGTGTACCTCTTCCACCGCTTCGGTAAATCAGTATTTTTCACCCGATTCATTCTTTGTTTTCAACGCATACCACTATGAAAGACATTTACATCGCCGATCTGGTCAACTTTGACGAGGGCAAGCTCTTCGACGGCTTCTTCCTCGTGCTGCTCAAGCAGCAGCGCACCACCAAAACCAACAAGCCCTACCTGAACCTGATCCTGGGCGACAAGACCGGCCAGCTCGAAGGCCGCGTCTGGGAGCTCTCCGACCCGCGCATCGCGAAAGAATTCGAGCGGGGCGACATCGTCAAGGCGCGCGGCTCGGCCTCGCGCTTCGACGACCGGCTGCAGATGAAGATCGACCAGTTGCGCATGGCTCAGCCGGGCGAGGTGGACAAAACCGACCTGCTGCCCTCGACCACCTACGACGTGGCCGCCCTCTGGCGCCAGCTTCTCAGCTTTGTCGAGAGCTTCACCAATCCCGACCTGAAGCTGCTCGTCACCACGCTGCTCGACGACCCCGCGCTGGCCGCCGCCTACCGCGAGGCTCCGGCCGCCAAGCAGCTTCACCACGCCTGGCTGGGGGGGCTGCTCGAACATGTCGTGAGCCTGCTCACCTTGGCCGACCGCGTCGCCACGCACTACCCGCTGCTCGACCGCGACCTGCTCTTGACCGGCGTCATCCTGCACGACCTCGGCAAGCTGCGCGAGCTCAGTTGGGAGATCGGCTTCGAGTACACCGTCGAGGGAATGCTGCTGGGCCACATCCAGATCGGGACGGCCCTGGTGGAACGCGCCATCGACAGCCTGCCGGGCTTTCCGCCGCGCCTGAAAACTCTGGTGCTACACATGATTTTGTCGCACCACGGCAAGCTGGAGTTCGGCTCGCCCAAGCTGCCCATGATCCCCGAGGCGCTGGCGCTCAGCTTCCTCGACGACCTGGACGCCAAGATGCAGGCCATGGCCACAGAATTCGATAAATGCATCCGCGAAGGCAAAGGCCCCGACGAGATGACCGGCAAGGTCTGGTCGCTCGACCAGCGGCAGTTGCTGAATACCAAACGCTGGCTGGGAGAAGGCAAAGAATAGGGAACCAATAAAATTTGGCTACCGATGAGAAATGAACGAGGTGCGATCTCAATGACACAGATAGAAGACTATGGATTTCTGACAGGTTTTCTTCGCAAAGTCTTTTTTGCTCTCGATGAGATACCTTCACGGCTGTTTTTGGGCAGAAGAGCGATGTTGTCACTTCCTCGCGATCCTGATGCACTTCGGCATTACACTCAAAAACGATCAGTGAAAGTCGATCTCTACGTTTGCTCGTGGGCTTTGGTTGAATTGATGTTCGTAACTTCGTGCGGACTATGGTCCGGTTATTGGCCACCCTGCTTCATCGTTACGTTCGTGTGCAGCGTACGTATTGCGGAGATCTTTCTTTGCAACACGAATATAGCTATCTTTCGCGCTGCCGCAAATCCTACCGTCGCTTCAATGGTAAGAACACTGGTTTTAATGATTATCAATAATTGTGAACTTTTTTTATGCTTCGCAGGAATTTATGCTGCACATTCACAGTTGCTGTCCTCAAAGTGTCCGTGGGATGCTCTTTACTTTAGCGGGACTACGCAATTGACCATTGGCTATGGAGACGTTGTGCCGACTAGATGGTTGCGTGGCGTTGCAGTGATACAGGGATGGCTGGGCATGATGTTCGCGCTGCTCATCCTGGGCCGATTGGTGGGCATCATGCCTGCTTTGAAGGAAATCGGGTCGGATAGATTGAGGGAAGATGAACGATTAAATTGGCGTAAATGACTTGGATTCATGATCGCAGCTCCGGCAATTGGATCACAGATTTGACGCTACGCCGGGGACTCTCCGCCGATAGGCTTCCGGCGTCTCGATGAGAAATGCCGTCTGCCCGGCCAGCGCCAGCAAATCCTCGTCGCCGGTCACCAGAAAATCTGCTCTGCCGCTTTGCGCCAGGTCCAGCAGGGGCTGATCCTTGGGGTCGCGGCACTCGATGGGGCATTTCTCCGCAGGATCGAAGCTCTCGCAGTAGGGAAGGTAGATCGCCAGCAACTCCATGCGGTACTGCGTGGAGAGCCGGAACTTCGGATAGCCGAGAACCCTCGTCAGTTCACGCGCCGTCGCCGGCGAGATCAGCGGCAGGGCGCCCCCCTCCCGCCAGTGCGCCCGCAGCCAAGCCAGATGGCCAGCAGGAAACAGCAGCGCGGAGAGAATGACATTGGTGTCGAAGACCACCCGGAGCGTGGGTTGCGTACTCACTCAGCCTTGCGCGGGTCAGTTTCACGCGCCCAGCGAACGGCGTCGCCTACGTCCTGCTCGGTGATGCCTAGCTTCTCCAAGTGCGCCCAGACCTCATCCAGGCGGCTCGGCCGCAGTGGCTTGAGCTGGATCGTGGAGCCATCCGTGCTCACCTCGAAGTATTCCACTCCGCCGAAGCGCTTGACCACGGCCTTGGGGAGGGTGAGTTGGTTTTTGACGGTCAATTTGGCCAGCATGATCTGCCTCATCCAAGGAAACAAGGAAATCTTACCATAAACTGTCACTGATTGACCTCTTCACTTCCACCCTTGCCAGGGCAATCGCATGAACGGCGCGTTGACGAGCCTTTTTGCAGCGCGCTTCGCCCCTACGGGGCTGACTAGCGCTTTTGGCCCCGAAATCCCCACGCTGAAGCGCGGGGCTAACTAACCTTGCGCCTACGGCGCGCCAAAGGAACCAGTCTGGTCAATAAAATGGATTCATGCGATTGCCCTGCCACCCTTGCTGCAAAAGTTGCAAGAAGCGGGTTCTTCGGCTCCGCTCAGAATGACGGCGGCTAGGATGGGGCACACTGCACACGACGCCCGGCACCTAGCCCTAATCCCTATTCCCCGCCCCCTGAGCCCCGAGCCCTGCTTCTCCGTTACAATCAAGAGAATATGATTCGTTTTTCAACTGCCGGGGAGTCGCACGGAGAGGCTCTCATCGCGCTGGTCTCCGGGCTGCCGGCCGGGGTGCGGGTCGATCTGGAATTCGTCAACCGCGAGCTGTGGCGGCGTCAGCAAGGCTATGGGCGCGGCGGACGCATGAAGATTGAAACCGACAGGGCCCACGTGCTCTCGGGAATTCGCCACGGCAAGACCGTCGGCGCGCCGATTGCGATGGAAATCGTCAACCGCGACTGGAAGAACTGGGAAGCGAAGCTGCCGGTCGAGACGGGCGACCCGGCGCTGCACCAGGCCGTGGCCTCGCCGCGTCCCGGACACGCTGACCTGGCGGGCGCGCTGAAGTACAACTTCCCCGACGCGCGCTACGTGCTGGAGCGGGCCTCGGCGCGCGAAACGACAGCGCGTGTGGCCGCCGGAGCCTTGGCCAAGCTGATGCTGCGCGTGCTGGGAATCGAAGTCGCCAGTCACGTGATCCGCGTGGGTAGGGTCGCGCTGGAGCGCCCTGTAGCGTGGGAGGAAATTGCGGCCCTGGCCGTCCGGGAGGAGATCGAACTCGGCTGCGTGGACGCGGCGACCGAGGCCCGGATGAAGGAAGAGGTCGAGGAGGTTGCCCGCACCCGCGACACGGTGGGCGGCGTCTTCGAGGTGGTGGTCCACGGCGTTCCCCCCGGCCTGGGCACCTACGTCAACTGGGACGAGCGGCTGGATGGGCTGCTGGCCTGGGCGGTGATGAGCGTGCAGGCGGTCAAGGCGGTCGAGATTGGCCGCGGCATTCTGGCCGCCGAGAGCTTTGGCTCCCAGGTTCACGACCCCATTCATTACGCCGCCAAGCCTCCCGCGCCAGAGGAGACCGGCAACCCCACCCGCTTCACCCGCCCGAGCAACAACGCTGGCGGCATCGAGGGCGGCGTCTCGAATGGTGAAGACATCGTGGTGCGCGGCTACCTGAAGCCCATCTCGACCCTGCGCCAGCCGCTGGCGTCGGTACGCTTCGACACGCGCGAGGCCACTAGCGCAGCCTACGAGCGCTCGGATATGTGCGTGGTGCCGGCCGCCGGCGTGGTGGCCGAGGCCATGGTGGCGCTGACCATTGCACGGCTGGCCCAGGAAAAATTCGGCGGCGACTCGGCCCTGGAATTGCAACGAAATTTTCGCGGTTACATCGAACAGATACGGAGCTATTAGCAGACGCAAATGATTCTCAAGATTGTGAAATATCCCGACCCGGTGCTCTCTCAGCCCGCGGAACCGGTTACCGAATTCGACGATGATCTGAGCAAGCTGATCGCCGATATGTTCGAGACCACCTACGCCGAGCAGGGCGTTGGATTGGCCGCGCCGCAGGTGGGCGTCTCCAAGCGTCTGGTCACCATCGACTTGAGCGTGGGTAAAGTGCCCAAGGACAGGCTGGTGCTCATCAATCCCGAGATTATATGGGGCGAGGGCCGGGTCTACTTAGAAGAAGGCTGCCTGAGTTTTCCCGATATTCAGGAGAAGGTGGTGCGGGCGGCCAAGGTGCGCATCCGCGCCCAGGATGAGCACGGCAAATGGTTCGAGATGGACGGCGAAGACCTGCTCGCCCGCTGCTTTCAGCATGAGATCGACCACGTGGACGGTATGGTGTTCATCTTCCGCATGAGCGCGCTCAAGCGGGACCTGAACCAGCGCAAGATTCGCAAGCTGCAGCGCGCGGGCGAGTGGTAGATTCGCTTGCAGAACGAAGGAACCCCGTGAAAATCGTTTTCTGCGGCACTCCGGCCTTTGCCGTGCCCACGCTGCACGCATTGCTCGGGGCAGGCCACGAAATCGCGCTGGTGGTTTCGCAGCCCGACCGGCCGGCGGGCCGCCACGGCCAGCTCACCGCTCCGCCCGTCAAGCTGGCCGCGCTGGGCGCCGGTTTGCCGGTGCTGCAGCCGGAAAAGATTCGCAATAATGCGGAGTTTCGCGCGCAGTTGGAAGCGATTGCCCCCGAGGCCATCGTCGTCGTGGCCTATGGGCGCCTGATTCCGCCCTGGATGCTGGAGTTGCCGCGGCTGGGCTGCATCAACCTGCACGCCAGCCTGCTTCCGCGCTACCGTGGCGCCGCGCCGATTCAGTGGGCGGTGGCCATGGGCGACGCCTTCACCGGCAACACCACCATGCTGCTCGAAGAAGGCCTCGACACCGGCCCCATTCTGCTCCAGCAGACTCACGCCATCGAGCCGCAGCAGACCGCGGTCGTGTTGTTCGATCAGTTGGCCGAGGCCGGCGCGCCGCTGGTGGTCAAAACGCTGGCCGGGCTGGCCAGTGGGACCATCAAGCCCAAACCGCAGAGCCATGAAGGGGTCACCTTTGCCCCGCTGCTTCACCGCGAGGACGGGCGCATGGAATTTGCCGCGTACTCGGCCACGGAACTGAAGAATCGCTGGCGCGGCTTTCAGCCCTGGCCCGGCGCCTTCACCTCGCTCGACGGCAAGAAGCTGATTGTTCATCGCCTGGAGACCGTGGAGGCGCCTGGCTCTCACGCATCAAACTCTGCCGAACCCGGCCCCGCCGGAAAAGCTCTTCCCGGCCAGATTTATGTTGAAAACCACCGTCTTTTTGTCGCCTGCGCAGAGAATACCTGGCTGGAACTTCTCGAAGTTCAACTCGAAGGCAAGAAGCGCCTGGCGGCAGCCGAGTTTTTGCGCGGAATGCCGCTCGCCACCGGCACGCGGCTTGGGACGGCGGCGCAGTGACCGTCCAGAAGAAGACAGGCGCGGCAAAGACCGCGCCGAGGAACCGGGCGGCAAAGCTTACCGTGGCGCGCCAGGCCGCCTTCGACGTTCTATTAGCCGTCGAGCGCGGCCAGTCTCACTCGGACGACCTGTTGCGCGGCAAAGCCGTCAACGCGCTCTCGGCTCCCGACCGCAACCTGGCCACGGCGCTGGTGCTGGGCGTGCTGCGCTGGCAGATTCAGCTCGATCACCAGTTGCAAACCCTGCTGGCCCACCCCAACGCCCGGCTCGACCCCGAGATTCGGATTGCCTTGCGCCTGGGAGCCTTTCAGATTCTGCACCTGGACCGCATTCCCGCCCGCGCCGCCATCGACGAGAGCGTCGAGCTGGCCAAGCAGGCCGGCCACCGCTTCGCCTCCGCCATGGTTAATGCTGTCCTGCGCAAGCTCGCCACGGCTCCGACCTTCCACTTTTCAGAGGAGAGCGCGGCGGAACTGGCTCTCGCCCAGGCCCACCCCGCCTGGATGGTTGAACGCTGGGCCGGCTTTTATGGATTGGAGGCGGCGCAGGCCATTTGCCGCCACGGCCAGAGCCAGCCCGTACTCGCAGTGCGTCTCGCCAGCCCAGCTGTCGCGGCAGAACTCTCCGCGGCCGGCATTCAACTTGAATCCGGCCAACTGCTAACCGCCGCCCGCACCGTTCTCGCCGGCGACGTGACCGCCACCGGAGCCTTCCGTGAGGGCCGGGTACGGCTGCAGGACGAGGGCTCGCAACTGGTGGCCGAACTGGCCGCCGTGAATCTCAACCAAGACGAGCAAAAAATCCTCGACGCCTGTGCGGCACCGGGCGGAAAAACGCTGATTTTGGCTGAGCGCAACCCCGAAGCCCGCATTGTGTCTGTTGAAACCAGCGCGTCGAGATTGGAGCAGTTGCGAAAGCGGCTGGCCTTCCTCGGTGAGCGGGTGGAATGCCGCCAAGGCGACGCCGCGGCGCTGACGGAAGAGACAGCCTTTGACCTGGCGCTGGCCGACGTACCCTGTAGCGGCACCGGCACACTGGGCCGCAACCCGGAGATTCGCCACCGGTTGCGCCCCGAGGACCTCACTCGCCAGGCCGAACGCCAGCGGGCGATTTTGCAGGCCGCCCTGCGCGCCGTCCACCCTGGCGGCTGCGTGGTCTACTCCACCTGCTCGCTGGAACCGGAGGAAAATGAGCAGACTGTCACCCAGGTGCTGACGGAAAACCCGAATGCCCGCCTGGTTTCGCTCGCTCAGCGCATCGAAGCCCTGCCCGGCGAGGGCATTCTCACCCCCACCGGCGCGGAGCGGCTGCGCGGCTCACTCACACCCGACGGCTGCCTGCGACTGCTCCCCGGAAGATTCCACACCGACGGCTTTTTCATCGCTCTGGTGGAGCGAACTGCCTGACAGACGGGGAAACCCTACGCCTTCCCTGATCCCTATTCCCTGTTCCCTGCTTTGCTCACTTCGCCACCGTCAGCACTACCAGCGCGCTTTGGTCCACGCGCGCGCCAGCGGGCGGCTGTTCGGCCAGCACCGCGCCGGGCCTCACCGGTGGCGTGGGCGCCGCATCCCCTCTGCCCATCGGCGCCACCGGCACATCCACAAATATTGCCGTGGACTTGATGCCCACCCTGGCCAGATCCGCCTGCGCGCTGACCACCGGCAGGCCGGTCAGGTCGGGCATGACAAAGCCATCAGCCGCCGTGTCGTCCGTAGCGGCCACCAGCAGGTTGATGCTGGGCTGCGCAATGCCCTGGGCGTGTGCCGGAGGGTCCTGGGCCAGAACCGTTCCCTCAGCCGCTCCCGTGTAAGGCAGGCGCGCCGTCGCGCCCACCTCCAGCCCTGCGCTTCTCAGCCGCAGGGCCGCCAAGCGCTCGTCCGCGCCCACCGTATCCGGCACTTCCACCTTTTGCGGGCCCAGGCTCTCGGAGACACGCACGCGCCACTCCCGCCGCACCACCGTCCCCGGCGCGGGCGACTGCGAAAGAATGTGCCCGGCAGCCACGTCGCCCGAGTAGTAGCGGTTGTCCACCTCGAGGTTGAGTCCTAGTCCCGCAGTCTGGCTGAGCGCCTCGGCCACGGTCATCCCCTTGAGCGCGGGAACCTGCACCTCGGCCCCGTGAATGGCGAAGTGCATGGTGGCAATGGCCGCCAGCAGCGCCACGGCCACCAGCAGCATCACCAGCGAGGCTACCTGGAAAAAATTCAGGACTGGACGGGCTCTCATGGTTTGGGCTCTCCCTGCTGCTACCGCAGATTATCCGTCGCCGGTTCGGGGTGAATCGTCACCCGGTAGATCTCCGGGCACTCCAGTTTAAGGCGGCTCTCGAGCGCAGTGATCACCTCGTGGACGCGCCGCATCGTCAGTTTATCGGGCAGGGTGCAGTGGCAGGAGAGGTGGATCTGCTCGCCGGAGCGGCCCACGGCTATCTCATGCACGTCCATAATCTCGTCAAACAGCGCTGCCGTCGCGCGCAGCGCCTCCTCGATTTTGCGATCTTCCTTGACCCTCTTCTCAGGCCGTTCGATGGTGGCCGGTTCGCTTTCAATGTGGGTCAGCACAGAGTCGACCTCCGGTGCCTTGCGCAGAATCTGCGCCTCCATGGCGGTTACAAATTCGTGCGCGGCCAACAGCGTCATCTCCTCGTCCAGTTCCAGGTGCTGCTCGACGCGCAGCCGCCCCTGGTGCAACTGCACGCTCAGCTTGTGGAGGGAAACATTATTTTGCGCGGCCACCGCCCTGACCCGGTCAAAGACGCTTTCGGTCCTGGTCTGGCGGGGCACAGTGTGGATGACCACGTCGGCCTGGGGCAGAGCGCGATGCACGGCCGCGGTGGCCGCCCGCACCAGATCCTCAGTGTGCACGAAGGTGTAGTGCCGCGGCAGAGCCAGCGTCAGGTCGGCAAAATAGGCGGCTCCGGCCCGCCGCACACGCGCCCGCTCGACGGCCAGCACACCCGGCACCCGTTCCACTTCATCGATCAGCCGCTGCCGCATCTCGGCCGGAATCTCATCCAGCAGTGCATTCACCGCCTCGTGTCCCAGTTTCACCGTCAGGCGCAGAATCAGCAGTGAAACCAACATCGCCGCCAGCGGGTCGGCGTAGCGCAGCTTGCCAAAGCCGTAGTGCGCGCCCGCCCAACTGGCGCATAGCCCGGCGAGAACCGCCAGCGACGACCAGATGTCCGAGGCAAAGTGAAAGGCGTCGGTGGCCAGCGCAGGCGAACCGGTGCGCCGGGCCACCTTGTTCAGTTGCCGCGACCTCCAGAAGTCCACGCCAATCGAGGTCAGCACCACCGCCGCTGGCCACGCCGAGTGGTGCAACTCCGTACTACCGTGGAGAATCCGCCGGGTTGCCTCCCAGATGATCCACGCGCTGGAGATGGCCATCAGAAGAACCTCGCCGAAGGAGGAGAAGTTCTCGAACTTGCCGTGGCCGTATGTGTGGTGCTCGTCGGCCGGCTTGTCGCTCACCTGCACGGAGAAAAGAGTAAATGCAGCGCACACCAGGTCCAGCCCGGAATGGGCCGCATCCGACAGCACGCCCAGCGAACCGGAGATCAGCCCCGCTCCGAGCTTCAGCAACGTCATCACTGCCGCCGCCAGCATCGAAGTGAGCGCCACGCGCCGCTTCTCCGCGGAAAATGCAGCCGGATTGGGTTTGGTGGAGGTCATCTCTCTCAGGCTACCGCCCCGCGCACGGCCGTATACAACCCGGCAATGCCGAAGGTGTACGGCTGCCAGGCGCACTGTTCGTAGCCGGCGGCGGCCATCAGCGCGAGCATCGACGCCGGCGGAGGAAAACTGCCCACCGAGGCAGGTAAATAATTGTACGGCCTGGAGTTGCCTCCAACTGCACGGCCGCCGGCGGCGGAGCCGCAAATGACGCGCCCGATGGCCGGCAGAACACGCCGGAAGTAGACCGCGTAGGCCTTGCCCACCAGCCCTCCCGGCTCGCTGAACTCCAAAATCCCCAACTGGCCGCCCGGCTTCAGCACGCGATGGAACTCCCTCAATCCGGCCTCATAGTTGGCCAGATTCCTGAATCCGAAGGCTGTGACAATCAGGTCCAGCGATGCGGACTTGAGCGGCAGGTGCAGCGCATCGGCCTCGAGCAGCACTGCGTACGGCGAGGCTTTGTGCCGTTCCGTGGGCTCTTTTTGGCCCAAAACCGGCCCTCTGAAGCCCTTCACGGCAAATTTTTCCGCCCCGCGGCTCAGCATTCCACGGGAAAAATCCACCGCCAGAATCGGCCGCGCCCCCCGAGGCCGCAGTTTCAGCAGAGCCAGGGTCATGTCGCCCGTGCCGCAGCAGACGTCCAGCACAGCCACCTCCGGATCGGCCATAATTTCACGAAAACGCCGCGCCGCCCGCCGCCACCACAGCCGGTCCACATTGGCCGAGAGCAGGTGGTTCAGCAGGTCGTAGCGGGGCGCAATCGAGTTAAAAATTTCCTGCACGGCCCGCGCCGCGCTGGCCTCATCCTGCGCGCCTGGCGGCCTGGCTCCGGCGGCTGCCATCAGGAGTGTTGCTCCCCGGCCCGCGCCAGCACGTAGCCCACCGCGGCCTCCAATTCGGCAGCCGTCACGTCCTCGACCACGCCCGCGTCGCCCACGCCCAACGGCAGCACGAAGCGCCTGACCCCGCCCAGGTTCTTTTTGTCGCCGCCCGTGGCCGCCACCACGCGGGCTGCGCGCAATTTCAACGGCGGCAGCGGCCCGTAGAGGTAAATCAAGCTCTCCAGCCGCTCGAACTGAGCCCGCGAAACCAGTCCCCGCTGCCGAGCCAGGAAGAGCGCGGCTACCATGCCCCAGCCCACCGCCTCGCCATGCAGCAGCGTTTTATAGCCGGTGGCCTGTTCGAGGGCGTGGCCCACGGTGTGCCCCAGGTTCAAAATCATGCGCAGCCCGCCCTCGCGCTCGTCCAGGCCGACCACCCCGGCCTTCAAGCGAATCGAAGCGGCGACCACCTTCTCCAAAGCCTTGGCGTCGCGTCCCAGCACCTCGCCGGCGTGCTCTTCCATGAAGCGAACCAGAGAGCGGTCGCGGATGACGCCGGATTTAATGCTCTCCATCAGCCCGGCGCGCAATTCGCGGTCAGGCAGCGTGCCCAGAAGGCCGATGTCGGCGAAAACCGCCAGCGGATGATGGAAGCTGCCCACCAGATTTTTGCCCTCGGGCAGGTTCACGCCGGTTTTGCCGCCCACGGATGAATCCACCTGCGCCAGAAATGTCGTCGGCACTTGAACATAGGGAATGCCGCGCATGAAGATTGAGGCCAGGAAGCCGCCTACGTCGCCCACAATCCCGCCGCCAAAGGCAATCAGCAGGCTGCCGCGATCACCGCCCGCCGCCGCCATCTGCCGCGCCAAGCCTTCCACGCTGGACAGCGTTTTGTGCTTTTCGCCGCTGGGCAAAAACAGCGCAATCGGCGGCTCGGCAAAGGAAGAAAGAAAAGCCTTGCTCCACAGCGCCCAAATCTCCGGCGAAGTGAGGACAAAAACCCGCCGCGGCAGCTTGCCCGCAATGCGCTCAATGCGCGGCGCCAGCGAGCCGATCAGCCCGCTGCCCGTCACAACGCTGTACTTTGCCGAAGGAGTCTCTACTCGTATCGTTTGCACGCTGCCTCAATCGTAAAGCTCACCCGAGTTGCACACCCGGCCCGCGGGAGCCGGAGTTGGCGGACGGCCCGGTTCGACCGGCGTCGGCCGAGGCGCTTTACTTGCAATTAGCTCTTCAGCGCCACCCGAATGTGCAGTTCCTTCAACTGCTGATCCGAGACGGTGGTCGGCGCATCGACCATCAGGTCGATGGCCTTGGCGGTCTTGGGGAAGGCAATCACTTCACGCAGGCTGGGCGCTCCCGCCAACAGCATTACGATGCGGTCCACGCCGAGCGCAATGCCGCCGTGGGGCGGAGTGCCGTACTCCAGCGCGTCGAGGAAGAAGCCAAAACGCGCGCGGGCCTCTTCGTCGCTGATGCCGAGCGACTGGAAGATCTGCTGCTGGACGTCCTTGCGGTGAATGCGGATAGAGCCCGAACCGAGTTCCAGACCGTTCATCGCCAGGTCGTAGCAGTTGGCGCGCACGCTGGCCGGATCGCTGACCAGGTTTTTCATGTCGGCCTCGTGCGGCGCGGTGAAGGGGTGGTGCGCCGGCATCCACTTGGCCAGGACCTCATCGTACTCGAACATCGGGAAGTCAACGATCCAGATAGGGTTGAAAGGAAATACGCCAGCCATCGCCTCGCCGCTTATTGGCCTGTCCGGGTGGATAACAGCCTCGGTAATGTCGAAGGCACCGTGGCGCTCGGCATACTTTTTCGCCAGCTCGGTGCGGAAGTTGCCGGCAGCCGAGTAGACGTTGATCTCGCGCTGCGAAAGCCGGCCCTCGCATTTGGTGTCGCTGGCCTTCACGGGGTTGGCCGGGTCGCCAGCCACGATGATGACGAAGTCGCCCTCGGCGGCGCCGGCCAGCTCGCGCACCTTGACGGCGGCTTCGGGAAATCCCTTGGCCAGCCGCTTGAAATCGTCGATGAACTTGGCGCCCTTCTTCAAATCGAAGAGGGGGTGGTTCTCCTCGCGCTCCTTGCGGCTCAGCTCACCGACGTTGGGAATGCGCAGGGCCACCACCGGCAGAGCCGGGTCAATCTTTAACGCGGCGAGGTTTTCGTCGGTGAAGGCGGGGCGCACATCGGTCAGGCCGGGCAGGCGCAGGTCGGGCTTGTCGCTTCCAAATTGCCGCATCGACTCGTCATAGGTGATCTTCGGGAAGGGCGTCGGCAAACTGACCCCGGCGGCGGCGAAGGCTGCCGTCATAAATTGCTCGACCACGGCAAAAACCGTCTCCTGGTGCGGAAAGCTCATTTCCAGATCGACCTGGGTGAACTCTAGCTGGCGGTCGGCGCGCAGATCCTCGTCGCGGAAGCAGCGGGCGATCTGAAAGTACTTGTCGAAGCCGGAGATCATGAGGATTTGCTTGAAGATCTGCGGCGATTGCGGCAGCGCGTAGAATTCGCCCGGATGGAGGCGGCTGGGAACCAGAAAATCGCGCGCGCCCTCGGGGGTGGATTTGGTCAGAATCGGCGTTTCGATCTCCAGAAAACCCTGGCGGCTGAGGTTGTCGCGAATAGCCAGCGTAATGTCGTGGCGCAGGCGAAAGTTGTGCTGCATCTCGGGGCGGCGCAGGTCCACGTAGCGGAACTTCAGCCGGACCTCCTCATTCTGAATCGCATCCTCGGAGGGCGAAAACGGCGCCAGTCGGGTGTCGTTCAAAACCAGCAGCCCGGTGGCCTCGATTTCGATCTCGCCGGTCACCATCTTGGGGTTGATGGTGTCGGCCGAGCGCGGGCGCACCCGGCCGACGGCGGCCACCACGTACTCCGGCCGGACCATCTCGCCTTTACTGTGGCCCTCGGGGGTCAGTTCCTTGTCGAGCACGATCTGCGTAATGCCGGTGCGGTCGCGCAGGTCGAGGAAGATCAGGTTGCCGTGATCGCGACGGCGGTTGACCCAGCCCATTAAAACCACATGCTGGCCGGCGTTGGCAAAGCGCAATTCGCCGCAGTAATGCGTCCGTTCGAGAGTTCCTAGAAAATCGAGCACTTCCTGTGTCCTTTTACTTGCTAGTTGCTAATCTCAAAACGCAATCCAAAACAATGCTGTCATCCTGAGCGGAGCTTGGCGCGATCTTTGCGACAAGCTCCGCCGAAGGACCTGCGTTTGCCGGGTGCCCCAGGTCCCGATTCTGGGACCTGGGAAACCACAAATCCGCGTCCGGTCATTGAGAAAGAAAGGCCGCCAATTCCGCGCGCGGAACCTTGGTCTGTATGCCGGTGGAGAAGTTCTTCACTGTCAGAATACCGGATTGAAGCTCGTCTTCGCCCAGGATCACGATCTGGCGGGCGGTCTTGTCGGCCATCTCGAAGGATTTTTTGAGGCGAAAACTGCCCTCGCCCAACTCAATGCGCAGTCCAGAGCGGCGCAGCTCGCGGGCCAGGGCCAGGGCGGCGGCGTTCACGCTCTCGCCCAGCGGGGCGACGAAGGCTGCTGCTTTCTCATCCTGCTGGGCATTTTCCAGGGCCAGCAGGGTCAGAACCAGCCGGTCCTCGCCCATGGCAAAGCCGATGCCCGGCGCGCGCGGCCCGCCCAGCATCTCGCTCAGGCCGTCGTAGCGGCCGCCGCCCAGCAGGGCGTTCTGCGCGCCCAGGCCCCCGTGGGTGAACTCGAAGGTGGTGCGGGTGTAGTAGTCCAGGCCGCGCACCAGCCGGTGGTTGCGCGTATACGGCACGCCGGCCGCGTCCAGCGCCGCCGTCACTGCGGCAAAGTGGGCCCGCGAGGCCTCGTCCAAGGAATCCGCGATCATCGGCAGCGTCTCGATGATCGGCTGGTCGGCGGGAACCTTGCAATCGAGCACGCGCAGGGGATTGGTCTCGGCGCGCCGCTGGCAGTCCGGGCACATCTGCGCGACCACGGGGACGAGGGCGGCGCGCAGCGCCTGGTTGTAACGTTCGCGGTCCGCAGCAGACCCGACAGAGTTCAGGTGTAAGGTCCAGCCGGTGATGCCCAGCTCGTCCAGCAGCGTGGCCAGCATTTCCAGGATTTCGGCGTCACGCAGCGGCGATTCGCTGCCCGCCGACGGCGGCCCGATCACTTCCGCGCCGATCTGCGAAAACTGCCGGTAGCGGCCCTTCTGCGGCCGCTCGCGGCGGAACTGCGGGCCGAGGTAGTAGAGCTTCTGCAACTGGCCGCTCTCGCCCAGCCCATGCTCAATGTAGGCGCGGACCACGCCAGCGGTGTTCTCCGGGCGCAGGGTGAGCGATTGCGTCTTCTCCGACTGCGCGCGGGCACGATCCTCCCAGGTGTACATTTCCTTGGAGACAATGTCGGTCTCCTCGCCCACGCCGCGGGCAAAGAGCGATGTGTCCTCGAAGACGGGGGTGCGAATCTCGCCGAAGTTATAGCGGGCAAAGACGGAGCGGGCCGTAGCCTCGATCCGGTTCCAAAGCGCCGTCTCCGGCGGCAACAGGTCGCGCGTGCCGCGAACGGCTTTCAGTGTGCTCATAGCCTTTATAGTCTAAATGTTCGTTGAAGTTGAGCTGGCATTGAGTTGAAAGTGCTCGTACAATCATTTTGCAGGCAGTGCGATTCCCTCGCGCCGGGAGAATTCGGAGCACTAAGGAGCTTTGCCATGATGTTTCATGTAGTTCTGCATCCCGAAGAAGATGGCTGGATTGTGGCTGAGTGCCCCGCGTTGCCGGGCTGCGTGAGCCAAGGGAAGGACGAAAAGGAAGCTCTTGTCAATATCCGCGAAGCAATTGGAGGTTGGCTCTGGGCAGAAGACCAGAAGGCAGCCGATTCATTGCCGGCAGGGCAAATGCCTGTGCTTGTCGCTGTTTAAAAGAGGGTATACACGTATATGTGGCCCAAAAAAAATGCGAGTATACGCTAGAGCCACGCGCAGCACACAGCAGAGTTTCCTAAAATATATATTCAGAGGGAAAATCTTTGGGAAAGCTCAGCAATATCTCGGGCAAAGACGCGGCAAAGGCATTTGCGAAGGCTGGTTGGCTGGCCCGTGGCCAAGCCGGAAGCCATCTGATCCTCACGAAAGCCGGCATCCGGGCAAATCTCACGGTTCCGCTGCATCCCGAGCTTGCTCCCGGCACACTGCGCGCGTTGATTCGGGTAGCAGGTCTGACTGTCGATGAGTTTCTAAATCTCCTTTGAATAAATTACCTTGGCGCGAATTTCTCCCTCAGAACCGCGCCCGGCAAGTGGCCGCTGTTCGCCGGGTATGGCCTCCCCTCGCTGGTTTATCGTGGAAAGCAGCCCATGAAGCAGACTCTTACACGACTTGCGCTCACGCTCCCGGTCGTCTGGCTGGTGGTTTCGCTGGTTTTTCTGCTGATTCACCTGGTTCCCGGCGACCCTGTCCAGCAGATGCTGGGCGAGGGCGCGACCCCGGCCGACATTGGGGCCTTGCGCCACCAGTACGGCCTTGACCTGCCGCTGGGGGCGCAGTACCTGCACTATTGGGAGGGGGTTCTGCGCGGCGACCTGGGCGACTCCATCCGCCTGCACGACACCGTGGGCCACCTGATCGCCGCGCGCTACCCCTATACGCTGGCTTTGACGCTGACCGCCTTGGGGCTGGGACTGGCCCTGGCTCTGCCCGCCGGAATTCTGGCCGCCGTGAGCCGGGGACGCTGGCTGGACCAAATTCTATCGGTCGTCAGCCTCTTCGGCCTCTCGGTGCCTGGGCTGGCGCTGGGTCCGGTGCTGATTCTGGTCTTCTCGATCAGCCTCGGCTGGCTTCCCGTCTCCGGGGCGAATGCGGGCGGGGGCAATTGGATCGATTGGCGCTATCTGGTGCTGCCATCGGTGGCGATGGGAGCCTCGCTGGCTGCCATTTTGACCCGCATGGTGCGCACGTCAATGCTCGAAGAGCTGGGCCAGGATTACATCCGCACCGCCCGCGCCAAGGGGCTGAGCGAGCGCGCCGTGGTCTGCCGCCACGCCCTGCCCAATGCGCTGGTTCCCATCGTCACCGTGGTGGGCTTGCAGTTTGGCGCTCTGCTGGCCGGGGCGATTGTGACCGAGACCATCTTCAGTTGGCCAGGGCTGGGACGGCTGACGGTCAGCGCCATCTCCAACCGCGACTATGCGCTGGTGCAGGGCTGCCTGCTGTCAATTGGATTGACGTATGTGCTGGTGAACCTGCTGACCGACGTGGTTTATTGCTGGGTGAATCCGCGAATGCGGGGATAAAGGCAGTTTTTAGAGTATTTTCGGAAATTGTGTAGACCTGGATTGGATGGGGCGCAGGCTGGCGACTTATTCATTGCTCAGACGCAATCGATCTCAATCAGCTTGGCGTCGAATTCGCCTTCATCGCTTATCGTCATCAGCCCGACCGTCACCGGCAACTGAAACCGCCTTGGCCCGCAGGAGCCGGGGTTGAAGTAGAGCACCTCTTTTTTGAAGAACAAGCGGGGCACGTGGGTGTGGCCGAAGAAGACGGTGGCAAACTTACCAGCTGCTGGGTCCAGGTGCAAGTTGTTCAAATCGTGCAACATATAGGTGTAATGGCCACCAAGTAGCACGACCTCGGTCTCCGGCAGCTCGGCGCAGGGGCCTTCGCGGTCCACGTTGCCGCGCACCGCCGTGACGGGAGCGATTTTGCCCAGCTCATCGAGCACCGACTGCGCCCCCACATCGCCCAGGTGAAGGATGCGCTCGATGCCGGCCAGAGCCTCGGTGAGTTCAGGGCGAAAGAGTCCGTGAGTGTCACTGACGACGCCGATTTTCATCTATAGCCCCATCTCCAGCCGGGTGCGCGGGTCGAGCTGGTCGCGCAGCGCGTCGCCGAGAAAGTTGAAGCCGAGCACGGCTCCGGCCACCGCGGCGGCGGGAAACAGAACCATGTGGGGCGAATCGAACAGGTGCAGCCGGGCGTCGTTCAGCATGGCCCCCCAACTGGGCGCGGGAGCGGGAATGCCCAGGCCGAGAAAGGAGAGCGTGGCCTCGGCCAGAATCACTCCGGCCATACCGACGGCCGCCTGCACCAGAATCGGCTGGACAATATTGGGCAGAATGTGGCGGAAGAAGATGCGCAAGCCGCTGGCTCCCAGGGCGCGGGCCGCATCCACGTATTCGCGGTCGCGCACGGACATCACCTGCGCGCGGACCAGGCGGGCATAGCCGGCCCAGCCGCCGATGGCCAGGGCGAGCACCAAATTGGTGAAGCCCGGCCCCAGAAAGGCGGCAAAGGCGATGGCCAGCAGAATTCCCGGCAGGGCCAGAAAGGTGTTCATGGCGAAGGTGGTCAGGGCGGTGTCAACCCAGCCGCCCAGGTAACCGGCCAGTCCGCCGATGGTGATCCCCAGGGCCAGCGAGACCGAAACCACCGTGACCGAGACGGCCAGCGAAAGCCGCGCTCCCCACAGCAGGCGGGAGAGCGTGTCCCGGCCCAGTTCGTCGGTTCCGGCCCAGTGCACGGCCGAGGGGCCTTCGAGGCGATGCACAAGGTCGATGGCGGCGGGATTCGAGGGCGCCAGCCAAGGCGCGGACAGCCCGCCCGCGACGAAGGCCGCCAGCAGCAAGAGGCCCGCCACGGCCAGCGGCTGGCGGCGAATGCGATGGCGGAGTGCGAAAAGCGAACTGGCGGAAAAAAAACTCATCGATAGAGCAAGAATACCGCGACAATCACGGCCAGGCAGGGTCTAATTGTTCATGGGCTTCAGGAGGAGATGCTGTTTTTTTTGTCTAGCGCTCATTGCGCCCGTGGTATTAGCGCAGGAGCCGCGGTTTCGGCCATCACGGATGGAAAGTTCTCATGCCATCCAGGTGGAGGCGTGGCAGATTGTCGCGCTGGCCAATCAGGCCCGCGCCGAAGCTGGCGCCGGGCCGCTCAAGTGGGACGCAGCACTGGCGACGGCCGCGCGCGAGCATTGTCTGCAAATGGCCGCCGAAGGGCCGATTTCCCACCGCTATGAGGGCGAACCAGGCCTGGCAAAACGCGCCGCACAGGCCGGTGCTCACTTCAGCCTGGTGGAGGAAAATGTAGCGTTTGGCCCCGATCCGGCCGCCATTCAGGAGGGGTGGATGCGCTCGCCCGGTCACCGCGAGAATCTGCTGAATCCCCAGGTCGACCGGGTGGGAGTAGCCGTGGTGGCCAGCCGGGGAGCGATCTATGCCGTGGCCGACTATGAGCGCGCCGTGCCCGTGTTCTCGTCGGCCCAGGCGGAGTCCAAGGTCGCTGCGCTGGTCGAGGCCCGCGGAGCCTCCATTCTGCACGATACGGCCGCCGCCCGTGCCGCTTGCGCCATGAACCATGGTTTCCCCCGCTCCTCAGCCGGCTTGCAACCCCAATTCATCATGCGCTGGCAGGACGCGGATTTGAACCGCCTGCCTCGGCAGCTGGCCGAGAAGCTCTCCTCGGGCGAGTTTCGCCAGGCCGCAGTGGGCTGTTGTCCGGCGCAGAATCAGGAAGAGGCCTTCACGGCCTACCGCCTGGCGGTACTGCTCTACTGAATTTGTTTGGCTCAGTTTCTCTCCCAGGGCGGCGGAACTTTGACGGAGGCCATTCCCGCGGCGGTTGCCGCCTGAATGCCAATCTCCGTATCCTCGAAAACCAGGCAATCGGCGGGCGCCACTCCCAGCCGCTCGGCGGCCAGCAGAAATGCATCCGGGGCCGGCTTGCCGCGCGTGTAGTCGTCCGCGCCGACAATAGTCTCGAATTTCTCCAGCAGGCCAAGCGCGGTCAGCGACCGGACCACCGAGCTGCGCCTGCCGCCCGAGACCACGGCGAAGGGAAGCTGGCCGTGCCGGGCCTCGATGTGCTCCACCACCTCCGGGATCACCTTGAGCCGCGGCAGCAGATCGAAGTAAAGCTCTTCCTTGTACTGAGCGAGGGCCTCGACGGGCATCTTCAGCCCGTTCATCTCGTTCAGCGTGCTGATGATCACGTCGGTGGGCTTGCCGCCCCAGGCGTAAAACAGCTCCTCGTCGAACTCGCAGCCCCACTCCCCCAGCGCCGCCTTCCAGGCAATGTAATGCAGCGGCATGGAATCCACAATCGTACCGTCGCAGTCGAACAGATAGGCTCGGAAGTTGCCTACGGGCAGTTTCAGCTTCATGCCGGGCAGCCACCCTGGCCGGGCTCGCCCGTGCCACTTCCGCCTTCGCCACTACCGCCCGCGCCAATCCTGTCTTCGTTGGGGCCGCCCTCGCCGGGCTTGGTCGGCTCCATCCTCAGGGCGTTGTTGAAGCGGTTGAAGTAGTTGAACAGGCCAATGGCGCAAAGCAATTCGACAACCTCGCCCTCTGAATAGAAGCCGCGCAACTCGGCGAACTGCTCGTCTGAAACCGCGTTGGCGTCGCGGGTGACGGTCTCGGCCAGCCGCAGGGCGGCCTTTTCGGCGGGGGTGAAATCCTCGCGGTGCGGCCAGTCGGACAGGTGGGTGAGCTGCTCGTCGCTCCAACCCAGGTTTTTAGCCAGAATGGTGTGGCTCGCCAGGCAATAAGGGGTCTCATTCACCTGGCTGGTGCGCACGATAATCAGCTCTTTGAGCTTGGCTGGAAGCGTGCCGGTGGTGAGCACGGCGCTGAAGTGTGCCTGCATGGTCGCGAAGATCTCCGGCCGGTGGGCCATCACGCGAAACATATTGGGCACATTGCCGCGCAGGGCAAAAACTTTGTCGTAGAGCGCGACCATCTCCGGAGTCACTTCGCTGCGCTTCAACCGGGAAATTCGGGACATCTGTTCTCCTCATTTCGGCCCCGCTCAGGGCGAGCCTTCTCTTCCTCTATCGTATCGCCAACACCGGCTACTGGCGCACGTCCCTTTCAGCGGCCAGGTTTACGCCGTCGGAAGGCGCGCACCGAAATCCGAAGGCAGCAATATAGAAGGAAGTCCAGAGCGGCCTCTGTTGCGCATTTACAGCGGCCCAGTTCAAGCGGCCCAGTTCACGTCCAGGCTTTTCCGCGCTGGCAAACTGGCTCTATTCACAAGGCGCTATCGAATCCGTTGGGCAATCGCCGGATAAGTTTTGTTGAGCCATTTCGAGACCGCTGCAGGGGATTGCTCGCAGGCTTTCTTGAGCGGCTTTTGCGGCGTGAATCCCCAGCGCTTGAAATACTTGCCCGTATTGAACACGGTCAGCCGGATGCCGAAGCGCGCTGCGATCAATTCGCTGACCGCCTGGCGAGTCCACAAGGCATAACTCATCTTCAACTGGTCGGGCGTGCGGTCCTGAATCATCCACTGGACTTGGCGTTCCTGCTCGGCCGTAAGCTGGCGGCCCGAGCCCTTGGGACGGCCCGTGCGCTTGACCTTCGCCGCAGCCCAGCCGCCCTGCCGAAACGCCTTGTGCGCCCCGACAACTGTGTGGGTGGAAATCTCGCACTGTCGCGCCGTTTCACGCACGGTAACTCCGGCTTCGCGCAGTTTGACCGCACGCCGCCGACGTTCGTTTAACACCGCATCCGGCAATCCGCGGGAATCAATCTTCTCCTTGCTTCTTTAGCATGCGCAGAAGTCGAAATGGTTGCATATCTTATGAACCGGGCCGTTAGTATCGGCTCGACTCATCCAAGTGTCTGTATAGTTTTGCTCACCTCGTGCAAATGCTGTCAGAATTCGTTAAATGGGAAAATGGCCAGCAACCTGATAGGGGTTGCTTAAGAGAGCGAGTTACAGTTCCGAGCAAATATGACCATTCTTGGGAATCCCAGTTCTGTAAATATGATATAGTGAGCGGTTTGATGCCAGCATACATATCACTTTCAGCGATATGTATGCTGGCGAAGTGCGAAGGAGATCGGAGAAAACCTTGACGTTAACCATGAGAAGACAAATTTCGCAGTCCTTGCATATTTGTCACGGTATTCCGCCGGGCAGGATGCGTAGCCGGTTGATCGAAAATACTTGCGGCGCAAAGATCCGCGGGGGAATGCTGCTGCTTTTGGCCGCTGCAGCTCTTTCTGGCCTGCCTGCGACGGCTGGATCGCAATCGCTGCCCGACTCGGTAGACTCTTCCGGTCCTGTAGCCAGCACAACCTCTGGCCAGATTGACCTGACCTATGTGCGCCCGACGGAGAAGACAAAGGTCATCAACTACGTTTTCGATGCCTTCGGTCCCTACCCGATTGCCGGAGCGGCATTAGCGGCAGGCATCGGCCAGGCAAGCAATGCGCCACCGGAGTGGAATCAAGGCGCCGAGGGTTACGCCAGAAGATTCGGATCAGACTATGGAATTGCCGTGGTTGGGACAACGACGCGTTATGTGCTGTCAGAGGCCTTCAAGGAAGATTCCATGTACTACCCGTGTGAATGCCGAGGCATATTCCCACGGCTGAGCCACGCCGTGACTTCGACCTTGACGGCGCGCCGGGGCGATGACGGCCACCGCGTCTTCTCTTTCCCCGCGCTTGTCGCGCCCTATGCGGGCACGATGACCGCGGTCTATGGCTGGTATCCCGGCCGTTATGGCGCCAAGGACGCATTCCGCATGGGAAACTATAGCTTGCTGATTTCCGCTGGCGGAAACATTTCCATGGAGTTTCTCTTTAGCGGACCCCACTCGCTGCTTCATCGCATGCATCTGAACAAGGCGCACGGCTCGCCAGAGCCTGGTTCTAACCATTGAACAATAGCGAGTTTGCCACCGTAGCAGGCGCCAGTTCGCCGCTTCCAAGGCAGCGACTACTACCCATGCTATCGGTGGCAGCTTCCGTTGGCAGGGTGGTCAACGACTTCTTTGAGTGGTTCGGCAACCTGGGCATTTTTTCCTGGAGGGTTCTCTGCGCGGCGCTGACACCGCCGTATGAAGGCCGCGAACTTCTGCGTCAGCTTGACGAGGTTGGATCGAAGTCTCTTCCCCTGGTTGCATTGGCCGGCGCCGCGATCGGCGTTGTGCTCTCGATGGAAGCCCGTTACACTCTAAGTCGATTCGGCGCAAAATCGATGTTTCCCGTAACTCTTGTGTACTCCGTGATTCAGGTCATGGGTCCGATCATGACCGGCCTGATCGTGAGCGGGCGCGTGGGCGCGGGCATTGGCGCGGAGTTGGCGTCGATGAAAGTAACCGAGCAAATTGACGCCATCGAGGCATCGGCTATCAATCCCTACAGGCTGCTGGCGGCGACGCGAATCCTGGCCTGCATTCTGATCATGCCACTTTTGACTGTTGCCGCCGACGCAAGCGGTTTATTGACAGGCTGGTTTGCGCAAACCCTGGTTGAGCCAATTTCCTTTCATCAGTTCATCGAAAGCGGCTTTCATGGCGCCACTTTCAACGCGTTCCTGCCGCCCACCTTCAAGACCGCGGTATATGGACTCATCATTGGGCTGATCGCATGCTATGAGGGAATGCGCACACGCGGAGGCGCGGAAGGCGTGGGCCGCGCGGCCACTAACTCAGTGGTGCTCGCATCGCTTTTCGTGATCCTGACAGACGTCGTGCTGGTGAAATTCATTCTCGTTTTCTTCCCTTAACCCGTAACCTTTACCAATGACGCAACGATTCGTGAGACAAGTATGGCTGCAACCTATGACATTGCGATGAAGAACAAAGACTCTCAGGAAGACAGCAGTGCGCCTATAGTTGCCGTCAAGGAGTTGCGAAAGTCTTTTGGAAGCCGCATGGTTCTCAACGGGATCAGTTTGAGCGTGACCCGCGGAGAAACCCTGGCGGTGCTCGGACGCAGCGGTACCGGTAAAAGCGTATTATTGCGGCTTATCATTGGCCTCGAAACGCCCGACTCAGGATCGGCTTGCATTTATGGGCAGGACATTGCCGGGCTGGCTCTTGACCGCTTGGGCGAAATCAGAAAGAAGGTGGGATTCCTGTTTCAACATGCGGCGCTCTACGATTCGCTGACAGTTGCCGAGAACGTGGCCTTCCCTCTCGAACATCATCGGAGAGATCTGTCCGGGTCTGAGCGTGATGACAAGGTGAAGCAGTTACTGGCCGAGGTGGGCATGGAGGGCGACCTTCAGAAAATGCCTTCCGAGATCTCAGGCGGGATGCAGAAGCGAGTGGCCCTGGCGCGCGCACTGGCTTTGGAGCCGGAGATTCTGCTTCTCGACGAGCCAACGGCAGGACTCGATCCTATCAGTTCAGGGGAAATCAACGACTTGATTCTCACGCTCCAGCGAGAACGTCAGATGGCATCCATCGTCGTAACTCACGATCTGCTTAGCGCCAGGACGATTGCCAACAGCCTGGCGCTGTTGGACCAAGGTAAAGTGGTGATCGAGGGCAAGTTTGAAGACCTTCAGCAAAGCGATATAGGGTTTGTGAAGGAATTTCTGAGGCAATCGTAGGGGGATATATGTCGAGAGTCGCGCGGCTGGGAGCATTCATTCTGATCACGTTGGCAGTTCTAGCTGCCGGAGTCTTTATTATCGGGAGCAAAATGTATCTGTTTCGCTCCACCTATCAACTTAAGGCGCAGTTTGACAATGTGGCGGGCCTGGCTGAAGGAGCAGACGTGCAGGTGGGCGGAGTTCACAGCGGAACCGTGACCGCCATCGAATTACCTCACAGGCCTGGTGAAAAGATTACGGTCATCATGTATCTTGACAAATCGACGCACGAGATTATCAAAGCTGACTCTCTAGCCTCGATTCAAACTGCGGGAATATTGGGTAATCAGTACGTGGCCATCTCGTTTGGATCTGCCGGGCAGGCCGAGGTAAGCAATGGCGAGATCATCCAGAGTGTACCGCCGCTGCAGATGTCGGATCTCTTCAAGAAGACGAGCGGCATTTTGGACAGCAGCCAGCAGACCATCAACAATGCAACTTTGGCCACGGCGCATCTGAACTCGGTAAGCGCCAAAATCGATTCAGGACAGGGAACCGTGGGAGCGCTGGTGAACGACAGGCAACTCTACAGCAACCTGGAACAGACTACATCCACGCTGCATGAAACAATGCTCAAGGCTCAGACCGGAGTGACTGCCTTCCAGGAGAACATGGAGGCCCTGAAGCACAACTTTTTCTTGAAGGGCTATTTCAACAAGCGCGGATATGAAGACTCCGCCGAAATAGGCTTGAACAGCATTAGCGGACTTCCGCAGGGCACGCCGGTAAAGTCATTTACCTATACGGCCAAGCAGCTCTTCGATGGCCGCGATTCAGCCAAGTTGAAGGACCAGAAGTCACTCGATGCCGCCGGAGAGTTTCTGGCGCAAAATCAGTTCGGAGTTGCGGTAGTCGTAGCGTCAACGGGCATCGAAGGCGATACCCAGAAAGATCTGCTGCTCACCGAGGCCAGGGCCATGGTAGTACGCGAGTATCTGGCCGGGAACTTTAGATTTAATAATGACCTGCTCAAGACGCTTGGAATGGGAAAACAGGGAGCTCCAAACCTGGATGCGGACTGGGGTTCGATCCAAATTCTCATTTTCCCGGCCGGGACGGAAATACCGGCCGCCGGACCGGATCCTGCGGGCAGTTCACTTACATCGAATTCCGATCGGCCGGCCCCGATTACTGCGGCTGCCACTCATAAGCCATAAAGCAGGACCCGAAGAGTTGGGCGGCAAATGCAGATGCAAGAAACTGCCTGCCGCCGCGTGTGCACAATTGCTCAGCGCCCTAATCTTCTAAATGAAACAATCATCAGGTGAGTATCGGCATCCCGAAGGATAGCGTGCTCAAGTACGAGGTGTCATTGAAGTCAGACAAGTTTCTGCTGGTCGTCCATGGCACGCAGGACGAAGTGGCCAAAGCCAAGGACATCATTGCGGGAACGGAGCTCATTTCTTACACCGTTCATGGCGAAGCTGTTTTGGCGTAACAACCGGCCGCATTCTGCATTGGCTCTTGTTGAGAGCGGCAAGAGTCTGCCTATTAGCTGCTCAAGAAACTGTGAATCCCGTGGAGAAGAGATGACCGGAAGCAAGCATAATCAAGAAGGAAATAGCAGCGACCGGGGCGAGCCCGATCCCGGTCCTTACTGGAGACGGATGCATCGTGACTGGCGCTTCTGGGCAGGAGCAATCTTCATGTTTGCGGCACTCGCGATTTATGTTTTGAGTGGGGATCTGGCATGGGTTCCACGGGGCCAGCCGCGACATTAACTTCCGCAGAAGATCGAACACTCCAGCCCAACATTAACTGCTAGTTTCGGACTATATCCTCCAGGCCGGCGGATATAGTCCTGATGTGCATCCGCCCGTCAAGTGCTTTCTGTGAGCATTGTTGCACAGCCATTTCGCCATCGCTTTGTAAAAATAGAAATAGATAGAGCCAGTGTTTCTCCCCCCATGGCTCTGAGCTTAGTCAGTCCATTGGACGCGTACTTTTAGCCGTTCGCGTTGTGCAATGGACATTTGCAGAGGATACATCTCCCCTACAAGCAGGCGCCGTATTTTCTGCATACTCAATTGACGAAGTCAACCGGGGCGAGTAGAAAGCAATTCCATATCCGTCCATCGCTCTAGCAAAAGAGATCCCTGGCGGGGATCGCGTCTGGGAGAAATGATTGGAGGTATCAAATGCCGCTTGTCACTGTTGTTGTCGCGCTTTTGGTAGTCGGCGTGTTGTTATGGCTGGTGAACCGCTACATCCCCATGCAGGGGACGATTAAGGGAATTCTGAACGCCGTCGTAGTGATTGTCGTCGTTCTGTGGCTTCTCAAGGTATTCAACCTTTTAGGGTACCTTTCGCAGTTCCGCGTCGGGCATTGAGAGATCAACCTGGCGAGTCTTGAAAGACTCTGCCCGCCAACGAAAGCAACTCCAACGCAACAAAGCAGAGTCCTGCCTGAAGGAGGCAACTTGAAACGTATACTTTTGCTCGCAATTGGAAGTGCCCTCAGTTTGAGCGCTTTTGCTCAAGCCAACACCCAAGCGACAGTGGTCGTAGTGTCCCCAGGTCCCGCGTCGAGTTACCGCGTAGTGGTGATCAGCCGCTCGGTCCAGGCGATCAACTATCGGCATCGCAGCGGGGCCACGGAGGTGAATTTTACCGGTACGGCTCTATTACCTTCAGCGGACGGAAAGGCGAAGGTGCGCAGCAAACGTGGTACGATGGAGGTCGAGGCTGAATTCGGGAGCCTGCAAAATCCCACAACCTTTGGCAGCGAATACCTCACTTATGTTTTGTGGGCGATTTCCCCCGAGGGCCGAGCGGTAAACCTTGGAGAAGTGCTGGTTGGCGACAATAACCGCAGCAAGCTGACAGCAACCACAGACCTCCAGGCATTCGCGCTGATTGTTACCGCGGAACCATACTATGCCGTCCGGCAGCCCAGCAACGTAGTTGTCCTTGAGAACGCCGTTCGTTCAGACACTAAAGCAACAACCGAAGCAGTCAATGCGAAGTACGAGCTTATGGAGCGTGGGGGATATCTTCCTACCGGCTACAAGTTCGACCCTGTGGTGCTGAGCGCAGATCTGCCTTTGGAATTCTACGAGGCGAGGAATGCGCTGCGGATCGCTCAATCCGAGGGAGCTGAAAGATATGCCGCCGCGAGCTACCAGCACGCTGTCCAATTGATGAACAATGCCGATGCGGAAGCCAGCAGCAAACACATCGACAGAAAGCCGCTGATTGCAGTTTCCCGAGAAGCGGTGCAGACTGCCGAAGATGCGCGCGAGATCGCAGTCAAAAAGATCGCTGAGGAGATTCAGGCGAGCGTGCTCCAGGCTTCCAGCGATGCGCAGGCAAGATCGCAGGCTCAAGCAGTCAACGCCACGCGTCTGAAGGTGCAAGCTCAGTCCGATACGGCAAAGGCGCAGGCTGACCTGGCCGCGAACCAGACTTCTTCGGCAGCGGCAATCACGGCCGCGCAGGCCGATGCGGAACAGGCTCGCAATGCCGCGCAGATCGCTCAGCAGGGCGAACATCAGGCCCGCCTTGACAAGGCCGCCATACGTGCTCAATTGTCTGAGCAGTTGAACAAGGTTCTCGAAACTCGCGATAGTGCACGTGGTTTGATTGTCAGTATGTCCGATGTCTTGTTCGACACGGGGCGTTACTCGTTAAAGCCAGGCGCGCGGGAAAAACTTGCCAAGGTTGCAGGAATCCTGATCGCCTATCCTGGTCTCAACATCGAGGTTGACGGCTACACCGATAACGTCGGCGGCGACGACATGAATCAGAAGCTTTCGGAGAACCGCGCAGGCGCCGTTCGCGATTACCTGGTGGAGCAGGGCGTGACGACAAACTCGGTAAGCGCAAAGGGCTTCGGCAATACGTTGCCGGTAGCCTCCAATGACAATGCGGCGGGCAGGCAGGCAAACCGGAGAGTGGAACTGGTGGTTTCCGGGGACGCAATCGGCAGCCCCGCGAGCGTAGCTCCGGGAAGCTCGCGCTAACAAGGTTGTGTAACCGCCGCGGTCTCGAAACGAGGCCGCGGCGCAGTTTCAGCGATGCAAGCTGAGTGCTGAAAGCGAGGAGTGAAATGATTGGAACTATATTGATCGTGATTCTGGTCCTGGCATTAATGGGCGCCTTGCCACGGTGGCCGCATAGCAGGAACTGGGGATACTATCCGAGCGGAGGAATCGGACTGATTCTCTTGATCATTATCATTCTCCTGGTACTTGGACTGATCTAACGTGAAAGCAGGCGCCAATGTCGTTCGATGAAATGATGCATCCCACCAAAGATGCTATAAATCCAGATTTAGAATCCTCGCATATCGCCATGAAAGCGTGCAAGCTGCCCTTGCCCACCCGCATTGCGTTTGTTGGAAACTACCTTCCGCGCGAATGCGGCATTGCCACTTTCACAACCGACCTATGCACTGCGCTGACGGCAGAATATGGAGAGGGGCGCCTGTTTGCCATTCCCGTCAACGATCCAGATTCGAAATACGAATACCCGGAGCAAGTGCGCCTGGAACTGGAGCAGGAGGAGCTTGCTTCATATGAGCGAGCCGCCGATTTTCTCAACTTCAATGGCAACGATCTGGTCTGCCTGCAACACGAATATGGCATCTACGGCGGCAGGGCAGGCCGTCACATTCTGACTCTGCTGCGCAAATTGAAGATGCCGCTGGTAACCACGCTGCATACGGTTTTGCGTGAGCCGGACGAGGACCAGAGAACTGTGCTTGAAGAGATTGCACGGCTTTCCGATCGCATGGTGGTCATGAGCGAGTTAGCGGCACAATTATTGCGCGAAGTGTATGCGGTTCCGAGTGGAAAGATTGACGTGATCCCGCACGGCGTGCCAGATCTTCCCTTCATGGACCCCAACTACTTCAAAGACAAGTTTGGCACGGAAGGCAAGTCTGTTCTGCTAACCTTCGGGTTGCTGTCTCCCAACAAGGGCATTGAAAACGTCATTCAGGCGCTGCCGGCGATTCTGGCAAAACAGCCGAACGTGGTTTATATCGTCTCCGGCGTGACGCATCCGCATATCCGCCGGCACGAAGGCGAGATTTACCGTGAAGGGCTGCAAGCTCTTGCGGAAGAGCTTGGCGTTTCCGATCACCTGATTTTTGATAATCGCTTTGTAAGTACGGAAGAGCTTATCGAGCATGTGGGCGCTGCCGATATCTATATCACCCCTTACCGGCATGAGGCTCAGGTCGTCTCCGGCACGCTGGCGATAGCGCTCGGAGCCGGAAAAGCGATTATCTCTACGCCATACTGGCACGCCAAGGAATTGCTTGCAGAGCAGCGCGGAGTTATTGTTCCCTTCCAGAGTCCCAAGGCTATTGCCGAGGCGGTTCTCGCGCTGCTGGAGAATGATGCGGAGCGTCATGCGATGCGCAAGCGCGCCTATCTTTACTCTCGCGGGACCACGTGGGCGAAGACGGCGCGAGCCTATATGGCGAGTTTTCAGCGGGCGCGGTTTGAACGCTCATTACATCCAAAAGCCGCGCAACAAGGAGATTCCGCAGTCGAGCCGGCTGACTATCTGCCCTCGCTGAACCCCGGTCACCTGCTGGCTATGACGGACGATACGGGGATCTTGCAGCACGCGATTTTCTCCGTGCCGAACACGCGCGAGGGCTACACGACCGACGACAATGCGCGCGCGCTTATCGTGTCAACTCTTCTGGACAAAAGCGAGACGCGAGCGGGCAGATGCGAGTATTCAAACCTCTCCCATCGCTATTTGTCGTTTTTGTGGCTTGCCTTTCATCCCGAGACGGGAAGATTCAGAAACTTTCTCGGTTACGACCGCAAATGGCTTGAAGATGTTGGGTCGGATGACAGCCATGGCCGCGCTTTGTGGTCTTTGGGAACGGTACTTGGCTACTCAGGAAATGCGGGATTGAGAGGAGCAGCGGGCAGGCTATTCGAAGCCGCCGTTCCTGCTACACTCAAGTTTACCAGTCCGCGAGCCTGGGCATTTTCCATTCTGGGCATGCAAGCTTACCTGGATTGGTTTCCTGGAGACAGGGCCATCCAGGGAGTTCGTAACGCCCTGGCGAATCGTCTTCTTGACATCTATGAGAGAAGTCATTCCGAGACGTGGAAATGGTTTGAGAAGAGCCTTTCCTACTCGAATGCAAGGCTGTCGCAGGCCCTCATCCTGGCCGGATGGCGGAGTGACAACCAGAGAATGATTGAAGCGGGAATGGATTCCTTGAAGTGGCTGGTTACCGAGCAGCACCGCGACGATGAGGATATCTTCGTTCCGATCGGGTCGCATGGATTCTACCTTGAAGGAAATGAAAAGGCGCGTTTCGATCAGCAACCAGTGGAGGCCTGCGCAACCGTCGCAGCCTGTATGGAGGTATACCGGCTGACAAAGGAAAGCCCATGGCTTGAGGAAGCGCGCAAGGCCTTTCGCTGGTTTCTCGGCAAGAACGATCTGCAGGTTCCGTTGTATGACGCGCAGACAGGTGGGTGCCGGGACGGCCTTCACCCGGACCGCGTGAACGAAAACCAGGGAGCTGAATCCACGCTCTCGTTTCTCATGGCGCTGCTGGAAATGCAGGCAGCCAAAGTGGTCAGCGCAGACAAACTGCATCATGGAATGAGTGTCTCTCTTTGAATTCTATCGATTCTACCAGCGTGCCGGCAGAGGCCATCGCTCTCGAACTACCCAAGGCAGAAGCATATGCCGATCAGCCCTTGTTTACGCGTTATTCCGGCAATCCGATCCTCACCCGTGAAAGCTGGCCCTATCCGATCAATAGTGTCTTGAACGCCGGGGCCGTATTGCTGGCCGATGGGGATACCTTGCTGCTGTGCCGCATTGAAGACCGCAGCGGCTTGTCGCATCTCTGCGCCGCGCGATCCGCCAATGGCGTCGATCATTGGCGAATCGATCCTCAGCCGACTTTGATGGCCAATCCCGAGGAATTTCCAGAGGAGATCTGGGGCATAGAAGATCCGCGCATCACTTACGTCCCGGAGCTCGAACAGTATGCCGTGGCGTACACATCCTTTGCGCGGGGAGGCCCCGGAGTCTCGCTGGCATTGACCAAGGACTTCAGGAGCTTTGAAAGATTCGGCGTCATCATGCCTCCAGAGGACAAGGACGCGGCGCTGTTGCCGCGCCGCGTCGGCGGCCGCTGGGCGCTGATTCACCGGCCCATGACGGCGCTTGGAGCGCATATGTGGATATCCTATTCGCCCGATTTGCGGCATTGGGGAAGCCATAAGATCATCCTCGAAGCGCGGCGCGGCGGATGGTGGGATGCGAACAAGATTGGGCTATGCTCGCCGCCGATTGAAACCGCCAAAGGCTGGCTGGTGATCTACCACGGCGTGCGGCAAACTGCATCGGGAAGCCTTTATCGGCTGGGCCTGGCGCTCTTCGATCTGGAGAGGCCCGATGTCTGCCTGCAGCGTGGTAACTCTTGGATATTCGGGCCCGAAGCTCCCTATGAACGTTGCGGAGACGTCAATGACGTCGTGTTTCCGTGCGGACAAACTATCGGCGCTGACGGGGACACCATCCACCTCTATTACGGAGCGGCCGACACCAGCATAGCGCTGGCCACGGGCAGCATCCGCCGCCTGCTAGCCTGGCTGGACTCGAATATGAGTCTAGCGGAGAGACGTGCGTTTTAGCTTGTGCGCCGGCATCAGCAAGAGGAATAACATCATGAGCGACACAAAACGAGATTGGCCGAATTGGCTGCCGCATCTGCTTTGGATCCGGCGCGAGTGCCCGCGCTGCAATTCGGTTCAATTCAAACCGGCCGAGTTACGTCCGATCGATGGCCTGCTGGCGATGTTTGCGCTGCGTCCGGTTCGCTGCAAATTCTGCTGGCGGCGATACTACTGGGTTGCGCTGCATGGCCCGAGTGCGGGCTAGGTTCTATACTTATTCAAGTTGCCTGGAACTGACGAATTCAAGCGAATGCAAGGCTAGTCTGCATGAGTCTCTTTGTCCAACAGCGGGCGCCATCTTCAGTAACCCTTGCGCATCGCTCGTTGATGCCGCACTGGCTCACGCATTTGGGATTCCTGGGGCTCTTTTCCGTTGCGGTGGTCGATTCCTCGGTCATCCCCTTGCCCCTGCCCGGCAGCACCGACCTGCTATTGCTGTGGCTAGTGGCGCACAGCGGCGATCCCTGGCTGCTGGCCCCCTGTGCCATTGCTGGCAGCCTCCTAGGCGGATACACCACATGGCAAATTGGCCGCAGAGGCGGCGAACGGGCGCTGCGGCACTATGTGCCGGCGCGTCTTCTTGGGCTCATCGTCGTGTGGGTGGAACGTCATCCAGTTCTTGCAGTCTTTGTTCCCGCGCTGCTTCCTCCGCCGATTCCACTCTTGCCGTTTGCGCTCGCCTCGGGAGCGTTGGGGGTCTCGCGCCGGCGTTTTCTCGTGGTCTTCGGCGCGGCTCGCAGTTTGCGTTACTCGTGGATCGCGTGGCTCGGCGTGGTTTACGGACGCAGCGTCGTCCGGCTGTTTTCTGGAACTCTTCAGAGATGGTCGACGCCTCTGCTTTGCGTCTTCGTGGGCCTGCTGGCCACCGGCCTCTGTTTGGGAATATGGAAGATTCGCAGGCTGCGCAAACTCGATGCCATGGATAAATCTGTTTCACCCGATGAAACATTTCGTGCGCAATGAACTGCGGAGGCCGCTTTCTCTTGCGCTTCTTCCCTCAGGCCTTTGCTTTTCCGTCAAGATAGGCAGCCAATCATTGCAAGGGCGGAGTGCGCAACTTCGCGTCAAGATCCAGGAAAAACATTAACACAACTGCGGTTTTCCAGTTGCTGAAGGAAAAAACACACCGCAAGGTGGCTTTTTCCTTGAGAAAAAGCCACCTTGCATAATTGTTGAAACTTCACATTCACTGGAGAAACGCTCTACTTCGCTGGCTGCACCACCAAATCGCGCGCCAGCTTGAAGCGCACAACCGACCCCGCCGGTATCTCTATATCCCGGTTGCCGGTCAATCCCGCGACAGCGGTTCCCGCGCCGCCACCTGCCAAACCGCCTACTAACAGTCCTGTTCCGCCGGAGGCCATGCCGCCCACCAGCATCCCCAGACCCGCCCCGCCGCCTATGAAGGCTGCCGAACGTTTGCCTTTGCCCTTCTTGCTGCGCGCCAAGTCCCGCGTCGCCAGCGGATACCGCGTTCCATCCAGCGTCAGCGAGGTCAACCGCAACTCCAACAGCGAGCTGCCTTTGAAGTGTCCCCGCCGATGCGAAGCAGCCACCACACCACCCACCGGCGCACCCTTCGGCACCAGCACACGGTTGTCTCTAGTTTGAACAGGGTCCACTATCTCGCCAGTGAACCTGTCCCCGGCGCGGCTGGTTTTTACGCTGATGCGCTGATTGATCCGGATCGTCAGCGTCGTGCCCGCTGGAATGGTTATATTGACCGGAGCCGGAGGCGGTTGCGGCACTGCGGAAACTATCGGGCTTGAGAATACTGGAACAGGCGCCCCAGCCGCGGGCGGTGTCGTTGTGGTGGTAATCGTCTGATTTGTCTGCCCCTTGGCCGGTGGCTGCACGATCGTCGTCGTCGTGGTCCCATTCTTGTCAACAAAAACCACCTGTTGCGGCTGCCCGGTTGCCGCCGCCTGCTGCTTGGCCTGATCCAGCGCCTGTTCCTGCTTCGGTTTGCATCCCGACAGCATGGCCGCCAGCAACACCAGCATTAAAACCGGCATTCGTCCTGTGCGAAACAATGATCCGGCATTGAACATGATTGATCCTCCATCGCTTATGTAATTATGCAACATAGGTTCGAATTACTGCATCAATAACATTCGGCCAAGTGTGTGTTCATCGGGTTCGCCGGCTTCTTGATTGAGATCATCTCGCGCCCATCGCGAACATCTCGTCACATCTGGATGCGGTCGATACTACGTGAGAACTGGCTCTTGCTGAACCCGCAGGGCCCTGATAAATACACACAAGATCAATGCTATTTGCAGGATAGTCATTGCGGCCTGGCCTGTGCTGTTCTGGTCGAGGTCAGCATTTGCTTGAGCAGGGGCATGGCGCTGCCAAACTGCGGATACAGGGCATCTGCGTGAATTGGCAGGCGCCTTTGCCGGGGTTTAGCCGAAAGAGGTTCATGGGAATCCGGTATGGGCAGAGCCGCGCTTTGCTGAATTCGCATTGTACTGATTTGAATTCTAACCAGAAAGAACCAGGGGTATTGCGTCAACTCGATATGCTCCACCTCGACGGCATTGAAAACTTCACCGACATGGCGAAGAGAGAGGCGGAGCGCATTGGCAATCGCTTCCTGCGAGGTGCCTCCCACGCCGCAGCGCAGCAGACCATCGGAAATCTTGATCAGATTCCATCCGCGGGACACGACCTGTTTTTCCAACTGGCTTACATTGGTGGTTCGCACAACATTCCAGCCCTCGCGAAACTCATCGGCTGTCAGTTTCAGGCCGTCAGGCAGCTTGATCTGCTCGCGGATAAGAATGCTCTCTTCTGCGATATTGCGCATATGGTCTAACTCTTTCCTGTTGCTTTTAATGGCTGATGTCAGGCGCGCCCTGCGTAATGCATGGAACCGCGGCAATGGATAGAATGTCCATGATGAGGGTACTTGCAAGCGCGGTTATCTTCCTTCACCCGCCGCTGGCGCCCCAAAGGGAAACTGAGTGAGTTTCCCATTTAGCGGGCTGCAATGCTGTTCAATTTGGAACAGGGCTGAAGAAACTATCGGCCGGTTCTAAGCTACTGCTCTGAAATGTTTGATATAGGCGGCTTTACAGCATTATCGCCCGGCATTTGATCGTACAGGACCATATTCAGCAGAGATCTGCGCACGTGAATGCGATCTTTATAATCGATAAAGCCTAATTTGCGAAAGCGGTTCATGAAAAAGCTGACGCGGGAGCGCGTCGTGCCGATCATCTCCGCCAGGGTCTCCTGCGAAATGGGTGGAATCATTGCTTCCGCCTGGCCCGGATTGCTGAATCCAGCCATCAATATAAGAATTCTCGCCAGCCGCTTCTCGCTGGAGTTGAAAAGCTGATCGACAAGATCTGCCTGGGTGCGCATGCTGCGCTCCAGCAGAAACTTCAAAAACAGGTCGGAGAATTCATGCTCGGTGTGCATCACGCGGAGCATCTCCTCCACCCCTATCTTCAGCGCGGAGCAAAGGGTGATGGCCGTGGCCGTGGAGAGGCGTGTTGCAGTCGCGGCCACGAGCGCTTCCTCGCCGGTAAAGGTGCCCGCAGAGATCAGGGAAATGGTGGCTTCCTTGCCTGCCGCAGAAATTACGGTGAGTTTCGCGCGGCCTTTCTGAAGATAAAAGACGGCGTCCGCGGGATCCCCCTGCGTAAAGAAGTTTTCTTCGGGCTCCAGCCGGACGATCCTTCGCCCCAGGCCGGCGTTGGCAAGGAATGCCTCTATATCAAATTGAGAAGGGGTAAGCTGGGCCATGGAAAGGCCTCCTTATTGGTAAAGGCTCCTTGTTGTGCGGCGCCGCCGGCCGGGATTGCAGTCGGCGACTGGCGGTCTATCTGCATGAAAACAAACGCCTTCATGATACCGCAGTGTATTCCGACATCATTATCGCACATCGGGAGCTTGGCGGTCAGATAAATTTTACACACCATCTCGCTGGCGTTATTTGACCGTTCCATGCCACGCCGCGCGCGAAGTTCTGATGAGCGTTCTTGCTCAGACTGCGCAACTGCCTTTGACTATTGTTGGAGATACCTTGTGCGCCTCAAATGCGCGTAAAGCAAGTGAAGCTGCGCATGGGTAGAAAACAGGTGAGATGCATGAAAAAACTGATGACGTTTGTGGCTATACTCAGTCTGGGTGCGGCTAGCGCCGCCTGGAGTGAGACGCGTGAAGAGGTGCAGAACCGGGTCAATAATGCATCCCAGGTGCTGCATGAGATCATGACGGCTCCGGATAGAGGCATTCCGGAAGAAGTGATGGAGCACGCAAAGTGCGTGGCCGTGGTGCCGCACATGATCAAGGGCGGCTTTGTTTTTGGCGCGGAGAACGGTAAAGGCCTGGCCACTTGCCGGACCGCACACGGCTGGAGCGCGCCGGCGTTCTTTGCCATTACCGGCGGAAGCTGGGGATTGCAGATCGGCCTCGAAGGCGTGGATCTGGTCATGATCTTCCAGGGCGACAGAGGAATGCAGCGGCTGGAAGCGGCCAAGTTTCAGTTGGGCGCGGATGCCTCAGCGGCAGCCGGACCAGTTGGACGCCATGCCACAGCCGATACCGACTGGAAGCTGAATACCGAGATCCTTACCTACTCGCGAGCCAAGGGCGCCTTTGCCGGGCTCACGCTGACCGGCGCCGATGTTCGCCGAGACAACGATTCCATGGATGCCTTCTACGGGCATGACGTCTCCACGCACCGCACTCTGCGCGGCGACGTTGCGATGCCTGCCGGGGCAGCCCCGTTCATCGATGCCGTCAGGGGTGCAAAAGCGCAGTCCCATGACAGGTAGGAACTAGCGGTTGATAATCGGTGGTAAGATGCATAGCGGGCGCCTTGGGCAGGTTTTCAGCTCTCAGGCGCCCGCAATGCGCAGATGGGAGGGTCTATGCTCTGGACAATCTTCGTGATTCTTTTGGTACTATGGCTACTGGGCTTCAGCTTCCACATTGCCGGCAGCCTGATTCACATTCTCCTGGTGATCGCGGTGATCGTTCTCATCATCAACCTGGTGAGCGGACGGCGCGGCATATGATTGGACGGAAATAAGCTATGCGACAGGCACTGACATCCTTGGGCGCCGTGGCCACGCTGCGGCGCCTTCATTTGCTGCGCGTGGCGGCGATTGTTCTCGCCGTGCTGATGGGCAGCGGTGGGGTTTCGTTTGCATACTCCATCCTGACCCACGAAGAGATTGTGGATTTAATGTGGACGGGCGAGATCCGGCCCCTGCTGCTGGAGCGCTTTCCTGAACTTACCGTAGACCAGCTTCGGGAGGCGCACGCCTATGCCTATGGCGGCTCGGTCATTCAGGATCTGGGTTATTACCCATTCGGCGACAAGGACTTCAGCAACCTGGCCCATTACGTCCGCACCGGGGACTTTGTTCTGGAGTTGGTGGCTGAAAGCCAGGATGCCGACGAATATGCCTTTGCGCTGGGCGCGCTCTCGCACTATATCTCGGACATCGATGGCCACCCGGCGGTCAACGAGGCGGTCGCGCTCCATTATCCGAAGCTGCGCGCGAAATATGGCAACTCCGTTCGCTATGCCCAGGACACCTCGGCGCATTTGAAGACGGAGTTCGGATTCGACACCCTGCAGGTGGCGAAGAATCGCTATGCGCCGCAGCAGTACCACGATTTCATAGGATTCCAGGTCTCGAAATCATTGCTGGAGCGGGTCTTTCCCGTTGTCTATGGGCTGGAGTTGAAGGACGTGCTGCCGCACGAGGATCTGACGATTGGTTCCTATCGTTTTTTTGCCAGCCAGATGATTCCGCAGATGACCCAGGTGGCGCTCAAGATGCATAAGAAGGATCTGATGCGCGAGACGCCTAACTTTGCCAAGCAGAAGTTCCTGTATCGTCTCTCCCGCGTCGATTATGAGAAGGAGTGGGGCTCGACTTATACCAAGCCGGGAACGGGCACACGAATCCTGGCCGTGCTACTGCGCTTTGTGCCCAAGATAGGTCCCTTCAAAGGATTGGGGTTCAATAACCCGACCCCGCAAACGGAAGACATGTATATCAAGAGCATTAATACAACCACCGACAGTTACCGCGCCCTGCTGGAGGAAGTTCGCGCCGGCAAGCTGGTGCTGCCTGACTGCGATCTCGATGACGGCCACGCGACCAAGGCAGGAGAATACTCGCTGGCGGATGAAACCTACGCCAGCCTTCTTGCCAAGCTGTCCTCCGGAAAGTTCGACCATACCTCGCCGCAACTGCGCGATAACATTCTTGATTTCTATTCCAACCTGGCGCTGCCGATCGATACTAAAAAAGATGCATCCCGCTGGCAAAAAGTGCTTTCCGATCTGACCCAGTTAAAGGCCGCGCCTTTGCCGACGCCTCTGCCTCTGCCGGCGCCGACGCCTCTACCAGCGCCTCCGCCAGCCGCGGCCAATCCGGCGCAATGATTCATAGAGCGATGAGCTATTTTTAAGAACCGGTTATGCGGAAGCGATGCGGACGGAATGAAGCCCCAAATGCAAGCGGCGGAGCTGGTTTGCTCCGCCGTATCATATAGACCCGCAACTCGATGCCGCAGCTACAGGTTACCTGTGTCCACCACCGCCACCGCGATAGTTTCCACCACCGCGATAGTTTCCACCGCCGCGATAGTTTCCGCCATCGCGATAGCCACCGCCACCGCGATAGCCGCCGCCACCACCGCGATAGCCGGTGCCGCGATAACTCCCGCCGCCACCACCGTTAAAGCGATGGCCGCCCCAGCCGTGTCCATAGCCCCAGTTGGCCCAAGGGCCCATGCCCAGGAAGACTCCATTGTAGAAATACCCTGGCCCGTAAAATCCCACAGGCGCGCAGGCGTAAGGCGCATAGTCATAGTAGCCGTACGAACAGACGGGCTGAACGCCAATATCGACGACAACTTGCGCTCTGGCCGCTGGCGCCAAGCCAAAGCTCAGGCCTGCGAGCAATGCTGAAGTACCGAGAAAAGTTTTAAGTCCGCGCATATTTGACCCCCCTTTAAGGTGTCTGCGGTTCAATGTATTGCGTGGGATGCTGCGTGCAGCCGTAAGAATTAACACGGCGCGTGCAGTCACCATAAGGGGTTTAGTGCGTTCATGAATTCCCGTTGCATTGCCGGGTCCGTCTTCTATCTACCCTTACGCATCTCACTCTAGTCACAAGCATTGCCCAAGTCTGAGCAATAGGAATCATGTGTTATGCCTGCCGGTCTTGCTTGGAATTGCAGCGTCTTTCCGCCGCGCCAGGAGGGTGGCCTGGAGTCCGTGTATAACATTGCGGGAATCGATGTTCACAAAAGGATGTTGGCGGTGGTAGTCGCTAACGCCCAGGACAGAGAATTGGAGTTTGAATGCCGGAAATTTGGGACAACAATGAGCGAGCTTCGCCGCTTCGCGGATTGGCTATCCTCGCGCGACGCGCGACAGTTCGACATCGCTTACGCCCCGAAGGCGCGGTGATTTCGGAAGACTGAATATCGAACAAAAACCAGGGGCGAACGGAGTTGCCTCCGTTCGCCCCTGGTTTTCGTTCTGTGTTGTCAAGCAGTCGAACTACTTACTTCTTCTTCGTTTCCAGAGCCGCCTTGATCCTCTCAGGAATCGCGGGAACCCGGAAGACACGTGCGCCGACTGCGCTGTAAATGGCGTTCGAGCACGCCGGGTGAAGGGAAGTCAGCGAGACTTCGCCGGTGCCAGCCTGTCCCAGAAGTCCCGCCGGACGAGGAGTCTCGATGTACGAGATATCGAAGTGATCGGGAACATCGTTCGGGTACGGGATGCCGCACTTGGCCAGGGTGGTGTGCACCTTGAGGTCATCGAAGTCCTCGGTCAAACCGAGGCCCATGGCCTGCGTGATGCCGCCGTAGTTCTGACCGTCAACCGTGATGCGGTTGATGATCGTACCCACGTCCAGGCACGCTGTGATAGCGACGCACTTCGTCTTGTAGCTCTTCAGGTCCACTTCGACTTCGGCGATGAAGGTTCCGTACATGTAGACCGGGAACGGATCGCCCTGGCAGGTGCTCTCGCTGCAAGCCGTGCAGGCAGCCGCAACCCACTTGCCGTCGTAACGCAGCGGAATGTTCTCTGCCTTTGCTTCGGCGTAAGTGCGATAGGTGCCATCGGGCTTCTTCAGCGCATCCAGCAGCATCCGGCTAGCCACCACGATGGCGTTGCCCGTGAACACGTTCGAACGGCTACCGCCGGAAGGACCGGAGTTCGGGTTGCGCGTATCGTTCAGGTCCAACTGGATCTGCGAGGGCTTGATGCCCAGCGGACGCAGCGTCTCGTGTGCGAAGATGAGCGAGCTCAGATCCGAACCCTGGCCATGATCCTGCCAGGCGTCGTAGATCCTCACGTCGCCATTGGGAAGCAGCTCAACCGCCGCCTCGGAGGCATCCGGACCATCCAGGCCGCTGCCGTAGATGCCCAGGGAGAGGCCGATGCCATAAGCCTTCCCCGGAACATTGTAGGCGGCCTTGCGCTTCTTCGCCTCTTCCCACGCCGGCTGAATCTTCTTCAGCAGCTTGTCCATGACGAAGACTTCAGGAACCTGGCCGGTCGGAGTGGTAGCGCCCGTGCCTTCCTTGTAGCAGTTCCTCAAGCGCAGCTCGAGAGGATCGATGCCCAGCTTTTCCGCCGCCATATCCATGGCAATTTCGCCATTGAGGAAGGCCTGCGGAGAGCCAAAGCCGCGGAATGCCGAACCCCAACCGTGGTTGGTGCAAACCGTGAAGCCCTTGGCGCGAATGTTGCGAACGTCGTAGCCGGCGCCCATGAACTGACCCTGGCGAGCAGTAACCAGATCGCCGAACTCGGAGTACGGGCCGTGATCCAGCCACCAGTCATATTCGAGCGCGATGATCTTGCCGTCCTTGTCGAATCCCCACTTGGCGTGGATCTCGGCGGGCGAGCGCTTGCCGGTGTAGGTGATGTTCTGGAACTGGTCGAAGACCAGGGAAACCGGACGGCCGTCGGTGGCCAGGCAAGCCACAGCAAGCAGACCTTCGATCGTCGGGCTGAACTTGTAGCCGAAGGTACCGCCGGTGGGGTTCTGGATGATGCGCAGCTTCTCGGGAGGAACACCGATGCCGGGGCAGATCATGGCATGGTGCAGGTGCAGGCCGATGCTCTTGGAGAGGATGGTCAGAGTACCGTCTTCTTCAATGAAAGCTTCGCCGCAATCCGGCTCCAGGTGAAGGTGAGGCTGACGGCTGTTGTAGGTGG
>Ga0224559_1000193_pt1 | contig 41794 bp, 42 predicted proteins | sample 714S33034metaG_FD_180676 | JGI IMG/M metagenome (GOLD analysis project Ga0224559, IMG submission 180676) | Peat soil microbial communities from Stordalen Mire, Sweden - 717 S3 30-34 | ecosystem: Environmental > Terrestrial > Soil > Wetlands > Peat | place: Sweden: Norrbotten County, Stordalen... | reverse complement strand
TTTGATTTATTCCATTATGAGTAGGATAAGCTCATGTGTAATGGTCTATGCCTGTCGGGCATAATGAAATGCTGGCAAAATGAAGGAGTACCGAGATGATTCGTTCCTTGTGGATTTCCAAAACCGGGCTTGATGCCCAGCAAACGCAGATGGATGTCGTTGCCAATAATCTGGCCAACGTGAGTACCAATGGATTTAAGCGTTCACGTGCAGTCTTCGAGGATTTGTTGTACCAAAATATTCGTCAACCGGGGGCGCAGTCTTCGCAAAATACGCAGATTCCGTCCGGGTTACAAATCGGTACCGGTGTGCGTCCGGTTGCGGCTGAGCGCATACATACCCAAGGCAACTTGGCACAAACAGGGAATAAGTTGGATGTGGCAATTCAAGGCAGCGGTTTTTTTCCGGTGTTAATGCCCGATGGCACAACTGGGTATACCCGAGATGGCTCATTTCAAACAGATGCACAGGGGCAAATGGTGACTTCAAGCGGGTTCGTTGTTCAGCCAGCTATTAGCATTCCTGCCAACGCATCCAGTGTAACGATTGGACAAGACGGTGTGGTTTCGGTCACGCAGCCGGGTAGCGTTGCACCGGTTCAAATTGGAACAATGCAGTTGGCAAGTTTTATCAATCCGTCCGGTTTGCAAAGCAATGGTCAGAATTTGTATCTGGAAACGGCATCTTCCGGGGCGCCGACAGTGGCAGCCCCTTCTGTGAATGGCTCGGGAACCTTGGGCCAGGGTTTTGTAGAAACTTCCAACGTCAATGTGGTGGAAGAGTTGGTGAACATGATTCAGACGCAGCGCGCTTATGAAATCAATTCAAAAGCAATTACAACATCGGATCAGATGTTGCAGAAGCTGTCCCAAGTCTGATCGGGGTTTGAGTTTAGGAGAAATACCATGCGTGCAATATTTTTGGGTTTGATCGGAATGATGTTGGTGATGGTCGGTTGCACACCGATAAAGACCAAATCACCTTTGGCAACCTGCCCTCTGGCGCAAAAAGTCGTGCGTTTCGACAACGGTACAATTTATCAGGCGGGTGCAATTCACCCATTGTTCGAAGATCGTCATGCGCGCAATGTTGGTGATGAGTTGATCGTGTCGCTGGGTGAGGCGACTACGCCAACCGAGAAGGGCGCGGCAAATGCAAATAAACCCGGTAACGTAAACGCTGCTTTGCCCACCGAAAAGAGGGGGAATATGAATGATAGCGGCGGGAATAATACATTTTCAGGCACGATTGTAGTAACGGTAATCGGGGTGCTGGCCAATGGTAAGCTGGTGGTGTGCGGCGACAGGTTGGTCAAATATGCCAACGCAGACGTAAATTTTGAATATGTGCGTTTTTCCGGGATAGTTAATCCGAGCGCAATTTCCGCGAATAATACGGTGCAGTCCACACAAGTTGCAGATGTGCAAGTAGAGTATAGAAGTGCGGAAAACGGAGAATCTTCGCAGACGTTCTTCAGCCGACTTGATCGATTCTTTCTGCCGAAACAGTTGTTCTTCTAGAGGGGCTGCATCATGAAAACAATATCAAAGTGGTTAATTGTCGGGTTGTTAATGCTGACCACACTGAATGCCTCGGCAGAGCGAATTAAAGATTTGGCCAGCATTTTAGGGGTACGCGAAAACCAGTTGGTTGGATACGGATTGGTTGTAGGTCTGGATGGCAGCGGGGACCAGGCACCTTTCACGGTAAACAGCACCCTTGCCATGTTGGCAGAGATGGGCATAGCGCTCCCGCCCACGACAAATTTGCAGACCAAAAATGTGGCAGCGGTAACCGTGACCGCATCGCTACCCGCGTTTGCACGGGCGGGTCAAACGATTGATGTCACCGTTTCTTCATTCGGCAATGCTAAAAGTTTGCGCGGCGGAACGTTGCTGATGACGCCGCTTAAAGGCGCAGACGGGCAAGTGTATGGCATGGCGCAAGGGAATTTGCTGGTCGCCTCGTCGGACAGGGGTACTCATCTGATTGTTGGCCGAATTCCCAGTGGTGCCACCGTAGAGCGAGTAGTGCCAACCGCATTGGGTCAGGGGGATTTCATCTACCTTGAACTCAATGCCGGAGATTTTACAACGGCAGCACGGATTGCCGACGCAGTCAACCGCGAATTGTCCACAGATGCAGAGATTGCCACTGCATTGGATTCCCGCACAATTCAGATCAGGTCTCCGGTGGGTAATCAGCGCGTCGCATTCATTTCCCGTGTTGAAAATTTGCAGATTGATGCGGCGCGTCCGGTTGCAAAGGTAATCATAAACGCGCGCACAGGTTCCGTGGTGATGAATCAAACGGTGCTGCTGGATGATTGTGCAGTGGCACATGGCAATTTGTCGGTAGTGATTAATTCGGAACAAAAAGCCGGTGCCACAGATCCAACTAAGGCCGGGCTTGTTGATGTAAACAAGCCTATTATTGAAAAAGACAGCTTGATGTTTTTGAAACGCGGCGTAGCATTAGGTGAAGTGGTGAGCGCCCTGAACTCGATGGGAGCCACCCCCCAAGACCTGCTGGCCATATTGCAGGCAATGAAATCGGCGGGAGCACTGCGCGCCGAGCTGGAAATCATTTAAACTGAAATTGTTATTTAGTAAGATATAGCAATCATGACAATCTCGAATAATGACATCGGTAGTTTGGCGCTCGACTCGCAGAGTCTGGACAAGCTGCGCCTGCAAGCCAAGGAGTCGCCGGATAAAGCGATAAAAGGCGCGGCGCAACAGTTTGAACAAGTGTTTCTCAACATGATGCTGAAGAGCATGCGCGAAGCGACTCCGCAAGAAGGCATGTTCGACAATGATCAGACCAAGATGTTTACGGGAATGCTGGATCAGCAATTGGCACAAAGCATGTCAACCGGGCGCGGGGTAGGGCTGGCCGACATTATGGTGCGGCAGCTTAGCCACTCATCCATGAATGCGGGTGGCACGCCAAAAACCGATGTAACTCCGGCGGTGAAGGGTGCGATTCCATCCGCGTACAACGAGAATTTCCAGCAGGATTTCGTCAACAAGCTTATGCCGCATGCGCAGCAAGCCAGCGTAGAGACGGGCATCCCCGCACATTTGATGGTGGGACAAGCCGCGCTTGAAAGCGGTTGGGGGAGGCGCGAAATTAAAATGCCTGACGGCACCAACAGCCACAATTTATTTGGTGTTAAAGCCGGGCCGAGCTGGAATGGAAAGATTGCAGAAGTGACCACGACCGAATATCACAATGGCGTGGCGAACAAGCAAATAGAAAAATTTCGTGCCTACGATTCATATGCCGAAGGATTCAAGGATTACGCCAATTTACTGAGTAGCAATCCGCGCTACTCCGAGGTGCTGAAACAAGGCAATAGTGCACACGGATTTGCCAATGCGTTGCAGCAAGCCGGCTATGCAACAGACCCTCACTACGGGGAAAAGCTCAGTAAAGTAATTAATAGCGTTAACACCTTGGCTTAGCGATTCGCGATTTAACTAATGTTTCGGAAGTTATTGCCGATAATCAGAATGTGAAGTCCCGTGATGGGGCGGTAGGAGAAAGTCAATGTCAGGTGTAATGGGAGTCAGTGTAAGCGCGCTAAGTGCGGCACAGGTGGGTCTCCAGACCACAGGGCACAATATCGCCAATGCAAACACCCCCGGTTTTTCCCGACAAGAAGTCGAGATGGTAAATCGCAAACCCCAATACACGGGTGTGGGCTTTGTTGGACAAGGTGTAAATGTAGAAACAGTCAAGCGGGCGTACAGCCAATTTCTCAACGGGCAAGTGTTGTCAGAGCAAACCCAGGCGGCGATGCTCAACACTTATCATGCACAGATTAAGCAAATCGATAATGTGATCGCAGACCCCACAGCGGGAATATCGCCTGCGTTGCAAGATTTCTTCTCTTCCGTTAATAATGTATCGTCGGCTCCCGAATCGCAGCCGGCCAGACAAGCGATGCTCAATAGTGCGGGCGCGCTGACATCACGTTTTCAATCATTGGGCCAGCGCTTCATTGATGTCAACAATACCGTCGGCAGTCAAATCAACAATAGTATTACGCTGGTAAATAGTTATTCACACCAGCTTGCCGCATTAAATGAAAATATCGTCATGCTGCAAGCGACGACCAAACAACCTCCCAACGATTTGCTCGATCAAAGAGATCAACTTGTCGCCGAGTTGAATAAGGAAATCAAAACATCGGTAGTAAAGCAAAACGATGGTGCCTACAATATATTTGTCGGTAACGGACAATCGCTGGTGGTCGGTTCGACGGCGTTTACTTTGTCAATTGCACAATCGCCTATCGATCCATCCAGACAGGATGTCGTCTATACCAATGTCGACGGATCAAAAACAACCCTTCAACAAAGCAGTCTGCAGGGCGGTAACCTGGGTGGCTTTCTAACCTTCCGCGACACTACTTTGACCAATGCCCAAAATGCGCTGGGCCGCATTGCGATGGGCCTTGCCGGGGTGTTAAACCAGCAGCATCAGTTGGGGCAGGATTTGAATGGCGACTTGGGCACAAACTTCTTTGTGCAGCCGCAACCTGCTGTTTATGCCAACACGCAGAACAAAGGAAATGGCGTTGTTACGGCCAGCATAGACAATGCAAGCGGCTATGGCGAATTGACCGGGGGCGATTACACATTACGCTTTGATGGCGGCTCGAAATACACGTTGACGCGCTTGGCGGACAACAAGGAGACCGTGTTTGCCGACGGCTTGCCAAAAACGCCAATTGACGGGATTACGCTTAGTACGACGGAAGGCGCGATGCCCGGCGATACTTATCGAATTCGTCCCACCGTTAATGGTGCCCGTGATATTGCAGTCGGCTTGACTGACCCGTCCAAGATCGCATCGGCAACGCCGATTCGCAGCAATTCAGCGTTGGCAAACGAAGGTACCGGCAAGATTGGTCCGGTTACGGTGAATACGCCTTTGGCACCACATTCGCCGAATCCCGAACATCCTCTGACAGATATAAACCTGAAAAATCCGGTTACGTTCAAGTTTACCAGCGCAAAAACTTACGATGTTGTGGATGAGAAAACAGGTACAACACTGGCTTCTGCGCATCCCTATGTGGCTGGTGACAAAGTCAGCTTTAATGGCTGGACTACAGAGATTAGCGGCGAGCCCGCACAAGGTGACACATTTAGTGTTGGCCCGAATTTAAATGCGACCGCAGACAGCAGCAACGCATTGATAATGGCTAATTTGCAAACTGATAATACTTTGGGTGCGCCCGAGGGTGGAGCGCCGACGATGACGTTCCAGGGGGCTTATGCGCAGTGGGTAAGTGACGTAGGCAATAAAACGCGCGAACTGCAAGTAACAAGCACAGCACAGCAGGCCATGGCAGAGCAGACAGTGGCAACTCAACAAGCATTTTCCGGGGTTAATCTTGATGAAGAGGCCGCCAACCTGATGCGTTATCAACGGGCTTATCAGGCTGCGGGAAAAGCCCTGCAAATAGCCAATAGTATGTTTGATACAATTCTTGAGATAGGAAAGTAGGTGTCTCATGCGGATTAGTTCAGGCAGTGTATTTGATACGAATGTTTCCATGCTCAATACTCAGCAGGCAGCATTGTTGCATACGAACCAGCAAGTGGCCTCCGGCAGAAGAATGCTTACCCCTGCAGATGATCCGGCCGCATCGGCCAATGTTTTGCAGGTTACTCAGGCAGACGGCACAAACACGCAATATACGACCAACCGCAATGCGGCCAAGAGCTCTATTGGTATGTCAGAGGCTGTCTTGCAAAGCGTAAGTACGCTACTTCAAGATGCGAAAACAATGGCCGTACAAGCAGGCGATGGCGCGCTGTCACCGGCAGACAGAAAATCAATCGGGACGGAATTGCATGGCCGTTTGGAGCAGTTGATTGCGCTCGCCAATAGTACGGACGGTACCGGCAATTATTTGTTTTCCGGCTATCAGGGGAGAACCGTGCCTTTCGTTAATACGGCTGCCGGTGTGCAATACATGGGCGATGATGGTCAGCGAAAAGTTCAGGTAAGCAGTTCCAGACAAATGCCCACCAGCGATTCCGGCGCCGATATATTCATGCGAGTAAAGAGCGGCAACGGAAAATTCGTTACCGAAGCATCATCTGGCAATACCGGTTCTGCATCGATTGGCCAGGGCTTGGTTACAAACCCGACATTGCTTAGCGGGACACCCTATAAATTAGCGTTCACAGGCCCGGAGACTTTTGATGTAACCGATAATCAGGGTCAAATCATTTCGCAAGGTAATAGTTATGCAACGGGTGAAGCGATCAAGCTTCCGGGGATGCAGATAACGCTCATGGGCACCCCCGAGGCGGGTGATTCGTTTACAGTCTCACCCAGCGCCAACGAAAGCCTGTTCAAGACCATGTCGGATCTGATCACGGCATTGAATACTGACAACCCCGCCGGTGAGGCCGCGACCTCCGGGGTGTTGACGAGCAGGCTCAGCAAAGCGATGAGCGGTTTGGATCAGGGGCTGGACAGAGTGTTGACAGTTAGAGCCGCGCTCGGTGCCCGTTTAAATGAATTAGACTCTCTGCAAGCTACCGGAGAAGACTTGGGCTTGCAGTACAAACAAACGATGTCGACTCTGGAAGACCTCGATTTCAACAAAGCCATCAGCGACCTGAACCGGCAGACAACCAGCTTGCAAGCCGCGCAAAAATCATTCAAGCAGGTGGCCGAACTGTCAATGTTCAATTACATGTAAGTCGACCTGCATCGGCAAGCCACCCTCGAAAATCTAATATAAATTACTGAGGTTTTTGCAAGCCCAACAATGCCAATGCCCCTTCATCCCCCAATTTCTTTGCCAGCATATTAGTAGTTGTAATCATAGATGCATCATAGCTGGACAAAGAGCTTCCTCCTGCCACATGATCCTCAGTGTTGACAATACGCCCAGTTTCGTCCGCAACTTGAATTTTAATTCGCAACTGCGTTGCGAATTCATTAAACACAATGTTTCTTTGCACACTACCGCTCACTGTAATAATTGCGTCTGCCTTCTCACTTTTTGAAGAAGTTGATGACAATTTTTCATTACCCAACAGATTAGTTATTATTTCTGCCACCCTAGACAATTTAGGATCTGCCTCTATTCTGAAGTTCATCTGAAATAATATTTCATTCATTGTTGATTGATATTTTCTGTATGTGGAAAGGTATTTTTCACTTTCGAATTCAGGGGCTGCGGCTTGCAACAACAAAACAAGAGCCGTTGCATCAACCATGTCGGGTTTGATTTCGTTTAGAGCAAGATAGTATTGCAATTTTGATACTTTACTAGCCAGTGCGACCCGGTTATTTAATTTGTCATCAATCATCTTTAGTCGCAGCATGGTATCTTTAACAAATGCTCGACGAGACATTTTTACCAATGCATAGTAATTGTCACCCTGTGATGCGGATTGCACGACTTCATAACCTGAGAGTCTGGTATCAAACGTTCTTGTGCGCACTTCCTCGCTAAAGTTTGAGTTTACCTTTCCTTGGTTTTGTGTAACTTCAGAAGAAATGTTGCTACTTACTACGGTAGCTAATTTTCCACTAATATTATTGAGAGCGGACTGTACCGCTTTTGCTAGCGCATCACCTTCTCCGACACCGTAAATATACTCGGCATCATCTGGTGTCGGATTTGAAACCCATTGCGGTATTTCTTTGGTTTTGCTACCAAAGCTTATTTCAAAACCTTGGGAAATATTCGCCCAGCTTATCAAAACGAATATCATCAACCAATGTACTTGTTTCATTCCAAACCTTTCAAATTCACGTATATGACATTCTGTATCCTAGCCCAGAGAAATATCTGTTGTAAGGCATATCAAGCTCAGTATTATCAGTTCAGGCAAATAATAAATCGCGTGGCCCATTTCAAGGTCACGCGATTTAAATGTCATCTTAACAATTAACTTCTTAAATTAGTGCACAATTTTGTTGAGGGAATCCATAAATGAATCTTTAAATACAATTTGAACCTTGTCACCTAGCAAAATGCTGTCTGCTTTTGATTTGTCTGAAATAATCAAATACGAAAAGCTAGCACCAACTTGGTCACTTATCAATCCTTCAGCAATAACGACCTGCTCGGCTGACTCAACGCCAGTCAAAGCATTTTTGTCTGTAACAGAACGAATGACCTTTGCTTCCAAACCTTCTTTAGCTCCACCAGTAGTTCCTAAAGTGGTCTTGAATATATTATCGCTTCCCTTGTTTCTTCTCTCAACGACATAGCCTGATGGCGCAAACTGATTTTTCAAATCCGTATGAGCTTTTTGAACAGCATTCCCTATTGCAGCAGAAACTATTCCATTTGCCGCGCCTTGTGACAAATCAGGGCACCTACCCCGAGGTGCATCCTCTGTGGCTGAAGCTGTTGCATCTTCATCAATAGTTTTTATTACATCCAGTGATGGCAACTGAACAACTTTCAACGAAAAAGCAACTTTGCCTGAAGTAGTACATTGAGCCGGGTTATAGTGCGACTTCCCATCTTTATCGGTCCAAGTACTTGCTTCGGTAAATTTTACCCCAGCCCCAGCTTCGGTAACTTTTCCGGTAATAGCAAAATCAGCAACATCTTGTCCCTGATATCCGGTGCGGCCTTTTGTTTCTGCAAGCTGAATTTCTTGCCCGAGATTGGATGCGAGTGATCGATCAACTATAACAACGTTGTTAGTTGAGTTAAGTTCTTTGGATACGATATCTGCAATACTCTCACCAGCACCTGACCACTTCTTGTCTTCCAGTGCAAACACAATGACTCGACTCTTGGCACCTGACAACTCCGACTTGGATGGCATATGCTCAGTTTGCTTCATTGGCACACTCTGAAAAGAACCTAGATCGCTGATCTTTGATGATGCGCAACCAGTAACTGCTAATGCCACAAAAGGCAAGATATAGCCAAAACTAACTTTCATGATTTCCCCTTTAAGATATATCAACTACAATTGAATTACAGGTTATTAGTAACTAAAGTAAATATTCTCGAATGCTAATTACGACCTCAAATACCCATTTTATGTATAAGGATTTTATGCCCAAATATAATTGTGTCAACACGAAAAAAGGACTAGATATAACTAGATAATTGGTATGTATCAATATGCAACTTAGGCCTCAATTCGATTGTTGTAAGTTGTCAACTATCACCAAACAGTCACCATTTCATTCGATTGCACTGCATAGGCGCCTCATCATGCACTTGGTTTTTCAGATGGGTCGAGAGATTATTTCGTGCCCATTGCGCTATCAGATTTACACTAAGAGTTAGTTGGTTCAGTCCCACACACTTCCTAAATTTAACACCATCCTAGAGAAGCCTCCTTGAGTCCTCAATGTCTGTAACTACGCGACAAATCAAGAATTCCTAGCTGACTGCATTTACTCGTCACGAAAAGACATGCTAAGAGAGTCACGTAACAGATCGAACTATTAAATGATGATGAGATAGCTGCACTGGCATCGATGCTTTCTGATGAATCATTGATTGAGTCTATAAATCCAAATGTTTAAGCCATTTTTTCTTTTCGCTGTACTTTCTTTGTCCGTTCATGCATCGGACATGAACGCGCTAAGAGCTGTTGTATTTGACCTCGATAAGCGTGGCGAAATTCAAAACACGATGTATCAGGTTATGTTCGATGAAAGCCATTCTGCGCGGCGAAATGATTTGCTCAATCAAAAAATCAATCTTGTATGCAACACTCTCAAGTGTGAAGTTCCAGTTTTTAATGCTGTTGAGTTTCCGAACGTATACAACAACTCATATAACGCTTTTGCCATTTCTGATTCTGTTGCGATCGGCCCCGGATTTGGCGATGCCCCTACATCTGCTATTACGTTTGTTATGCTCCACGAGATCGGACATGTGGTGCTTGGGCACACAAAAAATATTGGTCGTATATCGCATTCTGCTCAATTCAAAAACGAGGTTGCTGCCGACGCTTACGCTACGAGACAAATGGCTAAAGCAGGATATAGCACTACTGAGATATTGGGTGCCTTGTACGCGGCGGTGACTGCCTTACCTGATGACGTTTGCCACAACGCAGCCTTCAAAGCCAAGTGGGGCATAACCGCAGAAGACCTTGATGAGTGCGTAAAAATTTTAAACATCGGTCTAAATACCGAATTGGATCACCCCGGCATTAGTGCCAGATTTGCATATATATACAAGGAAGCTGAAAATGCAAAGTCTAACAATTATTGAATAGGTTTTTTCATCACGTATTTTTCAGCAATCGTTGTATTTTATTGAATTAATTGAAGGGGCGAGCAAGAAATGCGTATTCATTCGGAATTGCCCAATACTACATGTCTGTAGTACCCTCAGCATTGTGCAACTAAATGTACTAACAATAGCATCATATAAAAACTGACCGTGGTCGATACTTCGCCTAAGCCTTTGCGTCTTGATAATTTCATCGCCAACCTTCCATGTATGGCGTTTCAGTTATTGTTGAGCCCGGACAATACTTTCTCATTTTCCTATATAGGCGACGGAAGCCAGGCATTGCTGGGCCTTTCGCCGGACGAATTGAAAGCGGATGTAAATATATTCCTGAAGTTAATTCATCCGGAAGACAGTCAAGCATTTACTGCAAGCATGCTGCTTTCAGCAATGAACCTTACTTTCTGGAGTTGGGAGGGACGGGTAACTCTGGCTAATGGCGAACTGAAATGGCTGACTCTGGGTTCTTCCCCGCAAGCCAGAGCGGATGGTCAGGTCGAATGGGAAGGTTTGGTGGTCAACGTAACCCAAACCAAGCTGGACGAAATTGAATTGCTACGATCCCAGCAGCAGTTGCGGGAATTTTCTTCATATATTCAGGATGCGAAAGAACAGGAACGTTTGCACATTGCCCGTGAGGTGCATGACGAAATCGGCGGACTGCTCACCGCGATCAAAATGGATTTGGCCTGGATGAAAGAACGGCTACCCAAAACAAAAAAAATATTAACCGACAAAACGACCACTATTGAAAATTTGGTGGACAAAGCGATGACGGCGGCGCGAAATTTGGCACACAGCTTGCGTCCCGGCTACTTGGATAGCTTCGGCATTGTGGCCGCAATTGAGATGGAAGCGGGTGAATTTGAGCAGCGCACCGGAATCAAATGCCTGCTCACGCATAACGACGAAGAACTGGAGATTGATCTTCACCCGGATGCCTCAATCGCGCTGTTTCGTATTTTTCAGGAATCGCTGACCAATATTATGAAGCATGCCCAAGCCAGCGAAGTGCGCATACTCATTCAGAATAGTCCGGCTTTTATCGAATTGACTATTAGCGACAACGGACGCGGTTTCAGTCAGGAAGCCCGGCTCAAACCCAGATCATTCGGATTGCGTGGCATTCAAGAGCGCGTTGCACATTTCGGCGGTCAGGTCACTTTTAGCAGCGCTCCCGGTCAAGGCACGACTGTATCGGTAGTTATTCCACACATTCCACTTGATACCCCGCATGGTGATACACTAACGCAACCCCAACAACCTTTGTTTTAACGGGTAATGCCCAACGTCATTTTTATGAACTTCAATCCCGTTCCCCTCACCTCAATCCTCTCCCGCTTGCGGGAGAGGAAGCAAACGTATCACGAAGTGAGTATTATATTTGCTGTAATTATGCATAACGGAGTTTGACGATGATAAATGTGCTGATAGCTGACGATCACACGCTCATTCGCAAAGGTTTGAAACAAATTTTGGATGACACCGAAGATATGCGCGTTGCCGGCGAAGCCGAAACGGGTATGCAGGCCATTCAAATGGCACAGAAGTCCCCTTTCGATATGGTGTTGCTTGATATCAGTCTTCCCGACAAAAACGGCATCGATGTTCTCAAACAGCTCAAGCTGAACAATCCTGACGTACCCGTGCTGATGCTAAGCATGCATGCCGAAGACCAATACGCGGTGCGCTCCATGAAGGCTGGTGCGGCGGGGTATCTCAACAAGCAAAGTGCACCCTCACAGTTGGTTACAGCAATCCGGACTGTCGCGAGCGGAAAAAAATACATCAGTGGCGAGCTTGCCGAGCAACTCGCGAACGGTATTTCCCAAGGTTTTCAGGAACTGCGTCACCAAACTCTTTCTGACCGCGAGTATCAAACTCTGTGTTTGATGGCTTCAGGCAAAAAATTAAGCGAAATGGCCAAGATCATGTCGCTTAGTGCCAAAACGGTCAGCGTGTACCGTGCCCGTCTGCTGGAAAAAATGAACCTCAAAACCAATGCTGAGGCGATCCATTATGCAATCAGCAATCATCTGATCGAATAAAAACCAAGTTGGTGAATAGCGGGCAAAAAGCTGTGTTATTTGTGGCGCAGTCTAAAGCCACATATTCGATAATAGTTACCATAGTCATAAAGTGTCATTACTAAGACCCTATGAAAAAACAACTCAACCCTTCAGAAGCTGCACGCGAAACACTGATCGAGTTGGCTTCGCGCAAGCTTGCACCGACGCCGGAAAACTATACCCAAGTGTTTCAGGAAATCACAGGTGTCCCGGCAACAGTTCCGGCTGCGACGGTGCCTGCCGAATCCGTTCCAAGGCTTAATGTCTCCTGGTCTGCACTGATACAAGATTTGTTGCGCCAACTGGAAACTCCCCACAAAGGCATTACCATCACACGAAAAAAAGATGGCTTGGAAACGGTGCTAAACCGCTTCGGCTCCAAACCCGACGAGCTGTTTGAAAAACTTCAGGGGTTGTTGCGTTCATGGTCAACCGCCCCAACAGCCAGCTTGGACGCACCACCGCCTCCCGCAAATATTGACGCTGTTGCGGCCACGACAAGCAAGAGTGGCAATGTTTCTGCTGCCGTTAAATCATCACCGGCTGCAGGCGGCGAAACTGCACAGGCGCATCAGGAATTGATATCGCAATTACGCGAACTATTGGCGCAGACAGTTGAAAATTCGCTCACCGCACAACCGGAACTGAACGCCGAAATTAAAGAGTTGGCACAACTGGTTCGTGCAACCGAAAACAGTCAAATATATGAACTCGCCTCGAAATTGCGTCATTTTTGGCTCAAGCTGGAATTACGCGGCGGTGATAAGTCCAAAATTCAGGAAGGACTGGTACGGCTATTGCGCCTTCTGGTTGAGAATGTCGGCGAACTCGTTGCGGATGACCAGTGGTTGCATGGTCAAATCGTGACTTTGCAAGAGATTATCGCCAACCCCATCGATAAACGCGTTATTGCAGATGCAGAGCGTAATTTGCGCGATGCCATCATCAAACAGGGTTTGCTGCAAAAAAGCCTGAGCGATGCGAAATCCACCTTAAAAGGATTGATGACTACCTTTATTGACCGCCTTGGGGAATTTAGCGAAACCACCGGTCAATATCACACCAAGATTGAGGGTTATGGTCTAAAGATTGGAGGAGCCAGCAATCTGGCTGACCTAGGGCATATTTTGGAAGATATTATGCACGACACGCGCATTATTCAAGACAGTGCGTTGCGTTCCCATCAAGAATTGGTTTCCACCCGCAAACAAGCAGATGATGCTGAAACGCGCATTAAAGAACTGGAAAATGAATTAGCCCAAGTCAGCGAGCAAATACATAAAGACCAGCTTACCGGAGTACTCAATCGCCGTGGCATGGATGAAACCTTTGAAAGAGAACTTAATCGTGCAGACCGCAGCCAGTCGCCGATGTGCGTAGCTTTGCTTGACATCGACAACTTTAAAAAACTGAACGACACGCTTGGCCATCAGGCGGGGGATCAGGCTTTGATTCACTTGGCGCGGGTTATTAAAGAATGTCTGCGCCCGGCCGATAATGTAGCCCGTTATGGAGGGGAAGAATTTGTCATTATTTTACCGGACACGCCGCTTAAAGAAGGAATTGAGGCAGTTGAACGCTTACAGCGCGAAATGACGAAGAAATTTTTCTTGAACAACAACGAACGCGTCCTTGTTACTTTTAGTGCAGGAGTAGCGCTGCGCCAAAGCGGAGAAGATCAGGAAGAATTGGTTGGGCGTGCCGACAAAGCGATGTACAAAGCCAAAACTACCGGTAAAAACCGTGTTGTTGCAGCGGAATGACACGCAAAGCCAGAAAAGTTTGAGCCAAAATTAAAGTTTTCCCGAAAGATTCCGATAACACAAATAACGGCGGTTGAAGTGCCTTGTAGCCAAGGCAACCTAAGTTAACGGCAAACAGGCCGGATGTGCAAATCGAATAAAAAGGAGAATTAAAATGCCCTCATATATCAATACCAACCTACCGTCGCTGAATGCGCAACGCAACTTGAATTCATCTCAGGGCGCTTTGCACACTTCATTGCAACGCTTGTCTTCGGGCTTGCGTGTCAACAGTGCCAAGGACGATGCCGCCGGGATGGCCATTGCCTCCCGTATGGAAAGCCAGATTCGCGGTTTGAATCAGGCCGTACGTAACGCCAGTGACGGTATCTCGCTCGCGCAAACCGCTGAAGGTGCCTTGGGGGCCATTCAGTCGAACTTGGCGCGGATGCGTGAACTGGCCGTGCAAGGTGCCAACGCGACATCAAATTCGGATATCGCTTCGATCAATGCCGAGTTTACCCAGCTTAACGCTGAAAACACACGCGTTATTCAAGCGACTTCGTTTAATAACATTCCACTGCTCTCGCAACCGATTAGCCAAGTATTCCAAATCGGCGCAAACAGTGTAAATGGCGTTGATAGTATCACTGTGCTTACTGCAGCAGCGATTGCGCCCACTTCGACCTCATTGGGAACCACTTCGCAATCGTCCCAAGCCGAGATCGCAAAACTGGACACGGATATAGCCAACGTTGCCGGCGCACGTGCCACTTACGGTGCGGTACAGTCACGTTTTGAGTCGATTATTAACAACTTGCAGATCGCATCGGAAAACCAGACCGCGGCCCGCAGCCGTATCATGGATACCGACTTTGCCGCAGAAACGGCCAACTTGACCCGAGCCCAAATTCTGCAACAAGCAGGTACGGCGATGTTGGCCCAAGCGAACCAATCACCCAATAGTGTTTTGACACTGTTGCGTTAAGGCTAGCGTAGTAGCATGATTACCCGGCTGATAAATAAAACTATTAGCCGGGTGTATCAGAAAGAAAAAGAGAAGGAGCATAAATATGCTAATTCAAAATACAACCAGCCCGGTGAGCCCTGCGTGGCACCCCAGTGATGGCGGGGTTGTGTCGGTTGTCTCAGCGCGAGTTGAGCACAGTCCGCCACCCCAGCCGGAACAGGTAGATACGCATAAGCCCAGTGTGGCACAATTGGAAAGCGCTGTTCATGATTTGAATCAGTCCATGAAAGCAAACAGTTCCAACCTTGCTTTCAGTATTGATCCGGATACTGAACAAACCGTAGTTAAACTGATGGATTCATCGACGGGTGAAGTGATTAAGCAATTTCCGTCAAAAGAAGCGATTGCAATAGCTAAAGCGATTGGTGAAATTCAACAAGGCCTACTGCTAAAACAGAAAGCTTAACGAGGAAAGATCATGGCGGTTTCTGGACCGAATAGTGCATCTGCTGGCTCATCAGGTACTAACCTAGACGTAGGCGGTATCGTGAGCAAGCTGATGGCTGTCGAACAGAAACCCCTGGTTGCGCTCAACGCCAAGGAAACCAGCTTTCAATCCAAAATTTCTGCTTTCGGTCAGGTTAAAAGTGCCCTGTCTGCACTTCAGACGTCGCTGCAAGGGCTTGGTAACAACAGCAAATTCCAGGGTAATAATGCTACTTCATCTGATCCGAGCTCTTTTACTGTTTCCGCGAAAAGCTCTGCTTCCGTGGGACACCATTCCATCGATATCGAAAATCTGGCGGAAGGAGAACGGTTGGCAGCAACCGGAATCCCCAGTAGTACAACGGCCATTGGCAAAGGTACTTTAACTTTTGATTTGGGAAAAGTTTCCGGTAACGAATTTATTCCAAATATTGGCAAACACAAGACCACTACCCTGAACAATGCAACGGTAAACAACCGCGAAGTAGCCGGTAAACCGGGTACTACAATTTCACTGGCTGAAACAACTACACTTTCTCCCAGTGCGGAAAGCTCGGGCACCATTCCCGCAGGTACGCTGACAATCAATGGTGTTGAAGTCGACGAGATCAATCTGCTTGATGAAGATAGCCCGTTGCATCGCGCGATGAACATTGCCGAAATTTTTGATAAGGCTTATGTTGAATCAGGTGGCGAAGCGGGTACTTTTACCGCTTCCCAGGGAAAGATAATTATCAAGTCGGACACGGGTGGAAAACACATCACATTTGGTGTTGCCGGTAAAGCTACTGACTCGGTTTCGGCCGCGAAAACTTTGTCAACCTTGTCGAGCCAAACCGGCTTGTCGTCTGCCCAACTCGGTACGCAGGCAAGCAGCAATTCCAGCGTGACGGTAGCCAGCACTACCGGTCTTTCCATTGGAGACCCGGTTTCCGGAGTTGGTTTTCCGGATGGAACGACGATCACAGCGGTTCTTGATACCACGCATTTTTTGACATCCGCAGCCGGTAAAGAAGGCAAGGGTGTATCCTTGAATACCAGCTCCGCGTCAGGTAGCAAGACTATCGCCATAGATGATTCCAACAATACCCTGGAAGGCATACGCGACGCTATCAATGAAGCAAAGATAGGAATTACAGCCAGCGTAGTTAATGATGGTAGCCAGGCACCCTATCGATTGTTGCTTAGTTCTGATTCGGTCGGCTCGAACAGCAACATCAGAATTGTTGTCGGCGGGGGCGATGCGGCGCTGTCCAAGTTGCTAAGTCAAGACCCGACCGCTACACAGAACCTGTCAGAAATTGTTGCAGCAAAAGATGCATCGTTGTCGGTGGATGGTATACCGGTAAGCAAGCCCGGCAATGTGATCAATGATGTCATTCAGGGCGTCACCATCACACTGCTTAAACCGACCGGTGCGACGGCATCAATTGATGTCGCACGTGATACGGCAACAGTGAAGACTGCGGTTGAGGATTTTGTAAAGTCCTATAATGAACTGAAAAAAATCATCACCGAGTTGACCGCTTACAATGCGGCCACAAAAAAGGGCGCTGCCTTGCAAGGCGACTCTGCAATGCGCTCTTTGGAAATGCAGATAGATGGCATCTTGAGCGCTCCTTTGAGTACGCCTGTTGGGTCATTAACAACGCTGTCGCAAATCGGAGTTAGCAAACAAACCAACGGCTCACTTGCCATCGATTCGACTAAGCTTAATACAGCACTCACCAGCCAGTTTGATGAAGTAGCCGGACTGTTTGCAGCGATTGGCAAAACCACGGACAACCTGGTTAATTTTAAATCCACGGCCCCTACTACGGTGCCGGGAAATTATGACGTATTCGTTGAAAGTCTGGGCACACAAGGAAGCAGTGTCGGACAGGAGAATTTGAATTTAAGATCGGCAAACATTGCCAAAGATACGACGATTAAAGCAACTATTGACGGAGTGAACGCAACGGTTTCACTTACGCCCGGAATGTATTCCGCAACGCAATTGGCAACGATGGTTCAATCTGCAATTAATACCACAGCAGCTTTTGCCTCCGCGGGCAAGTCAGTTTCCGCGACAATCGATAATAACGGTGCGTTACATCTAACTTCCAACAATTATGGTTCGACTTCGAATGTTAATCTGGAGTCGGGTACGGGCACCTCGGTTTCTGATTTCATGGGGACGGCACAAGTTACCGCAGGTACGGATGTAAAAGGCAAGATCGATGGTGTTGAGGCATCGGGTGCCGGGCAACTGCTGACTTCCACCTTGGGTAACTCTTCAGGTCTGCAACTTCAAATTGCCGGTGGCCCGCTCGGGGAAAGGGGCTCGGCCAATTACACACAGGGGTATGCCAATAAGTTGAATGAATACGTCAATCTTGCATTAAGCAATAAAGGCGTACTCACCGGACGCATGAACGGCCTAAGTACATCGGTCAGAGGTATCGAAAAAGAGCGCGACACAATCAATTCCAGGCTGGTTACTGTTGAAGATCGCTATCGCAGACAATATACAAAACTGGATGCAACACTAGGCAAAATGAATGAAACAAGCACTTATCTTTCCCAACAACTTTCCAAACTGTAAGCGGAGAATATTATGAACATGAACTCAGCAGTTAAAGCTTACTCAAACGTGGCTATCGAATCCAAGGCTCATTCTTCGGATCCGCACAAGCTAATTTTGATGCTTTACCAGGGTGCGCTGCTGTCGATCGCTTCGGCAAAAAATCAGATGCTACGCAAAGAAATTTCCGCAAAAGGACAGTCTATTAGCCAGGCTATCTCGATTATCAACGATGGGCTCAAAGCCAGTCTGGATTTGAATGTGGGCGGTGAGTTGGCCCAGAATCTGTCGGATCTGTACAGCTATATGATCCAGCGTCTATTGGTTGCCAATTTAAAAAATGACACTGAAATATTGGATGAGGTGAGTACGCTATTGCTGGAGTTGCGCGGTGCCTGGGAAAGCATTCGCCAAACCGAGCCTCGTGCGCAAGTCAGCAAACCGCATCAACCACCGGAAAAGACCACGCTAGTTTATGGGAAGATGTAGTCAATGAATGCAGTCATCGAAAAATATAAATCTCTCGCTGAGATAACTGCCCAAATGCGCTTGGCAGCGTTACAGGATGAATGGGATCTGCTCGTCGAGTTGGAAGAACAGTCCAGCGCACAGGTGGCAGAACTTAGGGTAATGGACTTAACGCCTATTGATGAAGCAACACGCTTGGAAAAAGTTGTGCTGATCAAAAAGATTCTGGCTGATGATGCCGCCATCCGCAACAAAATGGAACCGTGGATGGCGCAATTACAGCGAATCATGGACTCGGCCCGCAGCGAAAATCTTTTGCAAAAGGCTTATACAGGGACGGGTTACTAGTCGCTAGACGTCAGTTGCTATTATCGTCCGGGGGTTTGTTTTAACTAAACGACTAACGACTAAAAATGTTACCCACCGACGTTCTCAACACACTCAGGGCGCTATCTCTAAACGAGAGACCGCTGATAACACCGCTGCCGGATAAAGATACCAGTGGCAAGGGCGCATTTGAGGTGGGCCAGAAAGTTCAGGGAACAATTCAGGCGCAAGTCAGCACCGGAGTATTTAAAGTTCGGGTACTTGAGCAAATGTTGCACATGCAACTTCCCGAGAATCTAAAAAGTGGTGATGTAGTCGAATTACAAGTTCTATCAATTCAGCCGCGACTCACTTTTAGCCTGTCGGCATTAAGCAATCCACTTTCCGCACCGGAACATTTAAGTAATACGTCACTGTTACTTTCCGCGCTGACGCAAAAACCGCTGGAAAAAAGCTATGTAATGGCGATCCAAAGCAAGCCGCTGATTACGGAACATGTTGAATCCAAAACAGCACCGGATACCACAGTGCTTGCCGGAAAACTTCACGAATCACTCAGTCAGAGCGGTTTATTCTATGAATCGCATCAGGCGCAATGGATAGCAGGTTCGCGCAGCACCGCGCAGTTGCTTCAAGAACCACAGAATCAAGTTCCTCTTCCCGATAGAACAGTTGCGGAAATCGCAAAAAATGCAGTCAGCGCAACAGCTACTTCGCAAGACAACCCGATCTCCAACATTCCCAACCAACTTCAACCGCTGGTTCAACAACAGTTGAATGCGCTCGAAACCCGTCAGGTATTCTGGCAGGGGCATGCGTGGCCGAATCAGCGCATGGACTGGGAGATACACGAAGAAGGTTCGCGCCAAGACACCTCGGGGTATGAAGAGGCAGGTAAACAATGGGCTACTCAGGTTCGTCTGGATCTGCCTAATTTGGGTGAGGTTGCCGCCATGCTGCGCTTCAATAGTAATGGCTTGAGCATTACTCTGGATGCCTCGGGCGAAACAACCCGTGCCTTGCTCGGCTCGGCAAGCTCGCAATTGACAGCAGCGCTCGCCGAGCGTGGAATTACCGTTTCAAGCACTTTGGTGGCGCCGCATGGCAAGTCCTGATAAACGCCAAATGGCAGTTGCACTTGCCTATCAAAGTGGTGAGTCAGCCCCCAAGGTTGTAGCCAGAGGTCGCGGGATCATCGCAAAAGCCATAATTGAACGCGCGAAAGAGCACGGCATTTTTGTGCATGAATCACAGGAATTGGTCGGTTTGCTGATGCAAGTTGAGCTTGACGAGCACATTCCACCGCAACTTTATCTTGCCGTGGCGGAGCTGTTGGCATGGATATACCGTTTGGAACACAGGGAAATCCCCGCTAATCCCAGTACCAATTCTGACAATCCCAGATAGAATAACGCTAATTTTGGTTCGCCATAGGCGATAGATTGCGCGTTAAATATATCCGGATCATTGTTTCAACATGGTTAAAGAAAAAGAAATTCCGCTCAAGATAGAAGTGTTTTCAAATAATGAAGACAGCGAATTCCTCATTCACTCCAGGAAAGAGGTTCAAAATATTCTGCAAACGATTTTGGAACGCGGTACTCGAGCGGCGTTGTATTACAACGAAGGCAATAGTTTTGTTTTGACAATGTTGCTTGATGCCGGTGAAGCGGGTATCTGGATCGATCCGCCATCGAACCTGCTGGATAATCGCAACATTCTCAATAGCAACAGGATAATATTTGTCAGCACCCATAATCAAGCCAAAGTTCAGTTCGTTAGCGACGGGGCAAAGCAGGGAATTCATGATGGCAGAAATGCAATTTTTTTGTCGCTGCCGCAGAAGCTGCTGCGGCTGCAACGCCGGGACTATTATCGTCTTGCAGCCTGGCCAAAAAATCCGCTCAAATGTGTAATCAAACCACAACCTGACAAAAAACATATCAAACATGAAGTGACCATCATGGACATTAGCATTGGCGGGATAGCACTCGTCTGTCAGGAGACCGCGCTGGAATTGATACCGGGAAACACCTATCCGAACTGTGAAATTGAGCTACCGGGCATTGGCATATTAACCGCAACTATTCAGGTGAAAAATACATTTGAAGTGACTGCCAGAACAGGTGAAAAAATTCGGCGCGCGGGTTGTGTGTTCGTCAAACCGGATGGTGCTGCGACAAATTTACTGCAACGATATGTGGCACATATGCAGCGACAGGAAGCGGCGGCTATTCGCACAGAAAAATAAATTTACACGGAGCTAACACCATGCATACCCTGCACGAAGACGCTGTTGAGAAGCACTATCTTGGACAGTTTATTCCATTGCATTACCACCACAATATGTTGATGGATGCCAACCGCATGGACAATTTTAAGGCGGCCATCGACGCTACAGTTTTTGAAGGCGCAAAGGTGCTCGAACTGGGGGGCGGCACTGGCGTGATGTCCTGCTTCGCTGCGGCCAAGGCCGGCAAAGTCTGGTGTGTTGAATTTAATCCCGATCTGGTTGCCGAGTCGCGCCGGTTTTTAGCATTCAACCCCGATGGGCACAAGGTTGAAGTGATTCATGCGGATGCGTTTGAGTACCTGCCTCCCGAGCCCGTTGATGTAGTTATCTGCGAGATGATCCATGTCGCCATGCTGCGTGAGAAACAGGTCGAAGTAATCGAATCTTTTAAGACACGCTACCGTAAACGTTTTGGCGACAAATTGCCTGTGTTTATTCCCACAGCAGTGATCATGGCAGTTCAGCCCTTACAACAAGACTACAATTTTTCCGGATTTTATGCGCCTATCATTCAATTTCAGCGCGTCTATGCCGAGCACCCGGGGGCTATTGAATTAGCGCCAACCCAAAATTACAGCGTATTGGATTTTTCATTGCCTTCAGGCCAAGAAATAGCGTGGCAGGGTAGTTTTAAGTTGGAAAAGGGCGGCACAGTAAATGCGCTGCGCTTTATTACAAAAAATATCCTTGCAATCGATCCGGAGCATTCTTCTACCATCGACTGGTTGATTGACTATCTGGTGCTCCCCTTGCAGCATCCCGTGACCGCAAAAGCAGGTGACGAGTTGCAGGTTTCATTTGAGTACCTCGCGGGCGGATCAATCAAGTCTTTGGAAAAGAATATCCGCGCCACGCTGAGTATTTCCAAAGAGCAAAAATGAACGTTCAAGTGCGCAGCGAGCTCTGCTCGTGCGGAAGCGGAAAGGAGTTCAAAAACTGCTGCACGGGCAAACACTCTTCGGCCACTAATTCAGCGCCAAAATCAGCGGATCAGTGGACGCAAATCGGGCTGAAAAACCATCAGGCCGGGCAACTGACGCAGGCCAATGAGGCCTACCAGCAGGCGCTTAAAGAAAATCCAAATCATCCTGATGCGCTACATCTGCTCGGGATGGTGGCCCACCAAATAGGCGATCACACGCTTGCTGAAGAGTTAATCGGCATGGCGTTAAACATCAACCCTGTATCCCCAAATTATCACTGTAATTTAGGTACCGTGTTGCAGGCGCAAAGAAAATACGACGAAGCCAGCGCGCATTTTCGCCAGGCAATCGCGATCGAACCGAACAATGCCATTTATTATTTTAATCTTGGTTTTTGTTTGCAGACACAAGGCAAATTTCAGGATGCTATTGCCAGCTACCGCTCTGCAATTGAATTGGTGCCTGACCATATTCAATCGTACAGTAATCTGGGGCATACATTTCGGGCACTTGGCGATTGGGATCATGCGATTGATTGCTACCGAAAGGCAATCAATATTGCACCAAATTTTGCGGAGATGCATTTCAATCTGGCGGTAGCACTGGGGACACAAGGAAAACACGACGAAGCAATTAAAAGTTACCGGCAGGCAATATTGCTGTCCCCTGATTACGCGCAAGCACACTGCAATCTTGGGGCGGCGCTGTTAGCGCAAAAGAAATTTGACGAAGCCATAGTGAGTTACCGGCGTGCTATTGCTATTCAGCCCGGCCTGAGTGAAGCCCATTACAATCTTGGCATCGCTTTGCAAGCCCAAGATAAACTGGATGACGCGATTGCCGGCTTTCGTAAAACACTCGAACTTCAGCCCGCGTTTGTTGAGGGCTACTGCAATCTCGGCAATGTATTGCGTGCCAAAGGCGGTTTGGAAGAAGCGCTTGATTGTTATAAAAAAGCGCTGGCAATCAAACCCGATTATGCCAACGCTTATAGTAATTTACTTTTCCTGCTCAGCTACCACGCGGTTACATCCCCGCTTGATTATCTAAAACAAGCGCGAGGCTGGGAATTCGCATGCGTGCCTGCCGATATTAGAAAAGCCGCGCACGACAGGTTGTTCGCACGCTTGCCAATTGCCGGCAGACGATTAAAAGTGGGCTACGTATCGGGCGATTTTCGCAAACATGCTGCAAGTTATTTTATGGAGCAGTTATTTGCATGCCATGATCGATCACGAATTGAGCTGTTTGCGTATTCAAACAATCGTACGCGGGATGAAGTAACTGAAAGGCTAAATTTATTGGTAGAACACTGGACACCTATCACGACAATGTCAGACGAGGAGGTTTGCGAGCGCATAGAAGCAGACAAGATTGATGTGCTCATTGATCTGTCGGCACATTCGGCCCACAATCGACTGGGTATTTTTGCGCGGCGAGCTGCTCCTGTTCAGGCGACTTATCTATATTTCGCCAGTACCGGCCTGTCAGAAATGGATTATTGGATCGGGGATGAAATTTTGGCACCCGCTGAATTAGGCAATCAATTCAGTGAAACAATTTGGCGACTACCGCGCGTATGGCTCGCTTATAAAACCATTACGGAAGCGCCAATTCCATGCTGGCATCCCGCCGGTGATGGAACAATCTGGCTGGGTTGTTTTAACAATCTGGGCAAGATTACTCCGCATACGCTGCATCTATGGGCGCAAATACTTCATGCGCTACCAGAGGGGCGATTGTTACTCAAAAATAAAGAACTGGCCGACGAAGGTAATCGCCAATACATTTTGTCCGAAATGGCTGCGCATGGCATTGAAGCGGGCCGAATCGAACTGCAACCTGACTCGAGCTGGCGAGAATACATGGCCCAACATGACCGTCTGGACATCGCACTCGACCCTATTGGCGGACATGGAGGCGGAACCTCAACTTGTGATGCGTTATGGATGGGTGTACCCGTCATACACTTAGACGGAGACCATGTCGGCTCACGCTTTTCCGCATCTCTATTAACTGCCATGGGTCACAGCGAGTGGATCGCGTACTCGGAAACTGAATACGTTGAAAAAGTAATTACCCTGGCAAAAAACGTAGAGCACCGCAAACAACTTCGATTGGAGCAGCGCAATAAAATGTCCCGTAGCCCCCTGTGTGACGCCCAAAACTTGGCCCGTTCTTTAGAAAATGCTTACAGCAGCATGTTTGCGCGCTGGCATGATTCCCATATTACTATCAATCCGGCTATTTAAAACGATGCAAAATATAACTGTCCCTGATTACTACACGAAATTCAAATGTACCGGCCCGGAGTGTGAAGATACCTGCTGTAACGGTTGGTGGAACGTCAGCATTGACCATGATACTTTCCAGTTGTATCAGCAAAGTACACAGCCGGACTTGGCGCCACTGTTTAAACTTGCGGTGAGCAAAAATACTTTACCCAGCGCAGACAATGAAAATAATTTTGGGCTGATGAAAATGAAGCCCGGTGGAAAGTGTCATTTTTTGCAGGAAGATAAACTGTGTACGATTCATAAATTTATGGGCGCACAAGCGCTCAGCGATACGTGCCGTCTTTATCCGCGATATCTGAATCAATTCGGTGCGCATCGCGAACATTCACTCGGCATTTCTTGCCCGGAGGCCGCACGTTTGATTTTATTGAATCCGGAGCCGATGCAATTCACCTTGATCGATTCGGAACCCGCAATTGATAGCAAACCTTTTACATCGTATCGCTTTCCTTTGCTAAACGACGGGGACCCGGATCAGATCGCAGTTTTGGATGACTTTCGCGCTGTCATCGTTGCGATTTTACAATTCCGGGAAATCAGTTTGGGGGCACGCGTTATGTTGCTGGGATTTTTAATGGAAGAAGTGGATAAAATTATCTATTCGGAGCAGTTCTCCCATGCTTCGGAAGTTATTCCCACGTTGGAAACATTTATCGGCATGCTCGCCAACCCCGCACTGATCGAAGCGCAGTTTGTGGAAATCGGGTCTAATATTCCTCGAAAACTTGAAGTTGTGGCATTGCTGATCTCGCAGGCCTTGACAAAGGCATCAAGTCGTTACAAAGAGTGCCTGCAGGCAGCTTTTGAAGGCCTTGACTGCATAAAAGACAGCGGGGATATACAACACAAGTACGCATCAAATTACGACGAGTTTTATCGTCCTTTTTTTCAGGGCAAAGAATACATTTTTGAGAACTATCTGGTAAATCAGGTTGTCACACGCTTGTTCCCCTTTACTCGCGGATCGTATTTGGATCTGTACCGTGAATTTGTTTGCAATCTTTCCGTCATTCAAGTTCTGCTGGTTGGAATCGCTGCGAAACATAAGGATTTGAACATTGATTTGGTTATTCGGTTGTTTCAATCTTTCGCGCGCAATTCAAATCACAATAGCGGGCATTTGAATAATCTGATTACGTCATTGCATACAAGTACAAATGACTCTTTTGTACATGTAATGTGGATGTTGAAGGAAAAGTAATACCCCTAGTTAGGAGTCCGGCCAATGAAAGAGATTGATACCGCTGCACAAATGCCATGTGTACGAAATTGTTGCCTGAACGATGATGATATCTGTCTTGGCTGCTTTAGATCATTTGAAGAAATTAAGTTTTGGGGAGAAGCCACTGAACCGGAGCGAGTTATTATTCTGGATAATTCCAAACATCGACGAGAGGCATACAGCTTGAAAACCTGATCTTAATTCAGGTATGTATGTTTTACATAGCCTAAATTATTTGGCAGGAATGAAGAACCTGCGTCGATTCTATTTGGCGACAATTTTAATTATTTTTGACAATAACTTTGATCGTATTAAAGATTGAGAGACTTTTCTGCTGTGTAAAAGTTTGAAAAGGTGTGATAAAGTTCGATAGTTGTAGAAGTTAGTCGTTATTATGTGGTTACTCCGATCAAATCCGCTTCCACGAAATGAAATTATTGATGTTCAGAAATATTTGGGTTGTTCTATTTCTTTGCCTGGCCGGTTGCAGCAAATTGTTTCCGCCTACAATTCCTCCCGCCCCGACAAATGTAGTAGCCTATCCGGGCGATACCACTGTAGTGGTCGAGTGGGACATGGTTCCCGGCGTGGTCTATTTTGCCTATTGGGCGCCGAACACTACTGGTTTGACGCCGGCTAGTTGCGGCTCAAATCCACAATGTTTGGCGGCAACTAATGTGACTTCTCCTTATGTGATATCCAGCTTGACCGATGGAACTCCTTACTCAGTGGCTATCAATGGAAGAATAAACGGGGGGCCGGGTGGTCCGGGAGCAACAGCGCAGCCGGATCCGGTTACGCCAAGACAGGCGGCATCATCCAACTTATGGACAACCGGAAGCTCTCTGGGCAGTGATTTGCGTGGTTTAACCTATGGTTATCTTTATAACAGTGCGGGTGCGGCTCTTGGTTACGGTTTTGTCGCAACAGGGGCGAGTGGCGCACTGTATTACAGCCTTGATGGGATTAATTGGACATCAATATCCAACCCACTGCCAAGTACAACTTTTTATGGATTGGCGAATACAGGTTCGACATATGTTGCCGTGGGTGCGGGAGGGGCGATGTTGTACAGCGCCAGTTACGCTGAATCCGGTTCCTGGACACAGCAAACCTCCGTAACTTCAAATGATCTATATGCTGTGTATGGCTATGGTGCAGGATTGTTTGTTGCCGTCGGTCAAAATGGAACAATTCTCACCAGCACCAGCGGAACAAGTTCGAGTTGGACCACTCAAACTTCAAATACGTCAAATAGTCTTCGAAGTATAACTTATGGAAATAGTCTATATGTTGCCGTTGGCGATGCCGGAACGCTGCTTACCAGTGGTGATGGGGGAACCTGGACTGTTAATACTACTATCCCTTCCTTGATATCATCAGCAAATCTTAATGGTGTTACTTACGGCTACGTCGTATCTTCGGTAACGGGTCTTGCGACACCTACCTTTGTGGCTGTTGGAAGTAATGGAACCGTTATTACCAGTGTTGATAACGGAGTTACGTGGACCCCCCAAACAACGCAGCTCTCGTCAACTCAACTGAATGCGGTGACCTTTGGGGCACTGGCGGTCGCAACTGATGGGCAATTTGTAGCGGTTGATTCAGCAGCAAATGTATTTACCAGCCCGGACGGACTGACATGGACGAACCAAATTCTTACTTCGGGAAGTCCCCTTTACGCGATCGTCCATGGCCAACTAAGCACTGGTTCATATGCATATTCGGCAGTTGGTGCGGGCGGACTGAACATGGAGTCACAGTAAGTGTATTTTGGCCGCAAATCGTGGGTATTTAAACCCAGTTAGACAATCTGTGATTGTCCGTGCAAGCAAAGAGAGGGGGGGTAATGGAATCTGTTGAACGTCCGCAAGTACTGATAGTTGACGATACTCCACTCAACCAACTTTTGCTGACAAGGATATTAGAGAAAGAATACTTGGTTCGATCTGCCAGCAGCGGGCAAGAGGCACTTAACTCGGCCTTTGCTTCTGCCCCTGATATTATCTTGCTCGATGTCATGATGCCTGAAATGGATGGTTTTGAAGTCTGCCGCCGCTTGAAAGACAATCCATCCACGACCCATATTCCTGTAATTTTTATTACGGCAAAGAATGAAGTTGAAGACGAAGAACTTGGTTTCTCTTTGGGGGCGGCTGACTTTATTCATAAGCCGATTAGTGCGCCCATCGTGGTGTCACGTGTGAAGACGCATCTAAAGATTAAGTTTATGCAGGATTATCTGCTGTACGAGAACTCGCTTTTACAAAAAGATGCGAAACAGCGAACAATGGAGCTTGAACAAATTCGTGAATTCATCACGAGCATTCAGGCGCCGCGGAAATAAATCTTTGTATTGTTAAACATTAAGAAATTTGAAGGAATAAGAATGAAACAAATTGCTTTGGTTTGTGCTGTATCTTCAGTGTTACTGTCAGCTTGTGCCAGTGCACCCGATATTGATTATTCGAAGGTGGATGAAGTATGCGGGAAGCAATGCCAAACGGACGAAGCAGAATGCAAAAAAAGGTTCGCGGAGTACCCAACAATTTCATATACACATTGCAAACCCGAACTCAGAGCTTGTGTGAAGGCTTGCCCGCCTCCCGGGACTACCCCCCTGGTTTCTCCTGCCAAAGCAAATGAGGTAACGGACAAGACTTCTATCGCTGCACGTCTCCGGCTACTGGAAGAGCTTCACAAGAGTGGGGATATTACCGACAAAGAATACGCGGACAAGCGTCAAGAGATATTAAAGTCGCTGTAATGATTCTGCAGGACAATAAAACTACCGGATAGTGCTTCTACAGGATGGGCTGTAAATTTGCAGCCCCATTTTCCGGCGTGATGTGCTATCTGCTAATATATTGAAAATACTGAAATATTGCAGAAGTAATCAAGAGCCCCATCAAGTCCGTAAGCGAAAAGCATGCTGCTAATGCTATGCAAGCTCTTTTCAGCAACCTTTGCTTTGTTTCGGGCAAAAAATTTCATGTTTTTCCTTTTCTAAATCTGTCGCTTCGCTACAGAGCGGATTCTTTAATTAAACAATTAAGCAGCTTGTGTTTCCACATGCCTAGTGTAATAAGCTGGCATTTCACTTTTGTGAAATGAATGTGAAAGAAATATTATTCAAGTGAAATATGATATGTTTGCCGTATTTCCGCAGTTGTCGCTGTAATGAACCAAAATAGAAAATGTATGTAAAATAACCTGCATTGCAGACGGAATAGTGTGCGTGAAGAAAAAATGCAAAATACAAAAAGGTTAATTTAAAAGAATATTTATTTTTTAGTCTCAGATGACAAAAATCATACAAGATGAAACTCAGCGCTTGCGAGACCAGCTTCAATCCCTTTTGGATGAGGCGCGAATTAATGAAAATAAGTGGCATCGCCTGAATCAATTTGAAAAGCAGCTAATTGCCACACGTACCCTGCCAGAACTCATTCAAGTGATGCTGCAAGGGTATAAGTCAGCATATGAGATTGATGTCGTTACGCTGGTCTTGTCTGATCCCGAGTACGAAATTACCCGCACCCTGGAACGGGAAAAACGCGGGAGTTCGACAGTGCCGGGACTTGTATTACTGGAGAAACTCAACTCCAATATTTTAAAGCCCTATCTGGGATCGATTGATACTGAACTAAATAATTCTATTTTCGATCCATGGCCTTCCGGATGTCACTCAATGGCTTTGTTACCTTTGATTCGACAAGACGGGATAATAGGCAGCCTGAATATGGCAAGCCGCGATGCACTAAGATTTGCGGCAGATAGCAGTACGGATTTTCTCGAAAGGCTGGCGGCTGTATTTTCCATATGCTTGGAAAATACCCTCAACAACGAGCGCCTTAAATTAGTCGGTTTGACCGATCATCTTACCAGAGTATTTAATCGCCGTTATTTTGAGACGCGTTGCCATGAAGAAATTGCAAATGCACGCCGGCATCATCGTTCGCTGGCGTGCATGTTTTTAGACATTGATAAATTCAAGCTCATTAATGATAACCATGGACATCTCGCGGGAGACGAAGTGCTGCGTACCGTGGCAGGCATTATTCAATCCCAGTTACGCAACAACGATGTCATCGCGCGTTATGGCGGAGAAGAGTTTGTCGTGCTCCTGCCGAGAACTGTTCTGCATCAGGCGCGTGAAATTGCAGAGCGAATTCGCGCCACAGTAGCTTCGGAAAAGTTGCGCATAACTGATGAAAAAACTATTCAGGTGACCATTTCCATCGGAATTGCAATGTTGCCCGGGAAATTGACTGAAGATGATAAAACTTGTTCCCAAAGTCTGCTCAGCTCGGCAGACGGAGCGTTGTACCGCGCCAAAGAAAATGGTAGAAACAGAGTGGAATTCAAAGAGGCTGATTCACAGCCTGATGAGGTTTTGCCGCTTAGTGTAGTCGGATAATTTTGTGGTAATTGAAATTGAGTTGACAATGTCGCAACGCAGTTTTTAACTCACGCCTAACGACTAGATACTAACGACTGCCTTTTACACCTGCATATTCATTATGTCGTTGTAAGCGGCAACCATTTTGTTGCGTACTTGCACCGTGGTTTGAAATTCAATATTGGCTTTCTGCATGGCAATCATGGTGTCGCTCAGGCTCACTTTGTCGTCACCCAGCACAAATGCCTTTTGCATATCTTCTGCCGTATTCTGTGCCTGAGCCACGCTGTCCAGAGAGGACTTCAGCACATTGGCAAAGTCCACCCCGCCCGTTGCCGCGGGAGCAGACGGCCCCTGTACCGAACCACCCTGTGCCAAGGCCATTACAGCCCGCATCTGTGCGAGTACACTATCGACATTGGAAACGTTCATGGTCTGGCTCCTTCATCAGTGTTTGCACAATATCACCCGTGTGTCTCCATGAATTCCGGAAAAGCTATAGAATTCCCCCGCTTTTCAACACACTGATCCTGTAGCAGACGCAGATAATGTATAGCGTGAGGTAATGAACGTGCTCCCTGGTAAATAACATGACCGATACACCCAAGATTCCAGCACCAACCATTTTGCAGATGTTGCAGGATCTCAACCCGCAGCAGAAGATGGGCTTAATGGTTGCCGTCGCGGCGACGATAGCCGTGTTGGTCGGATTGTGGATATGGGGTCAAACCCCCGACTACCGCGTGCTGTATAGCAATCTGTCAGACCGTGACGGCGGTGCCATCATCGAGTCTTTGCAACAACAAAACATCCCGTACAAATTTGCGGAAGGCGGCGGGGCACTGCTTGTACCCGCCAATCTGGTGCATGAAGTTCGCTTGCGTTTGGCCTCACAAGGGTTGCCCAAAGGCGGCACCGTCGGTTTCGAGTTGATGGAAACTCAAAAATTCGGCACCAGTCAATTTCTGGAGCAAGTGAACTATCAGCGGGCGCTTGAGGGAGAGCTTGCCCGATCAATGCAGACACTGGATGCAGTAGAAAATGCGCGCGTTCATTTGGCGATTCCCAAACCTTCGGTTTTCGTCAAAGAGCAGCAAAAGCCCAGTGCCTCGGTTATTCTGGCGTTGCATCCCGGTCGCACGCTTGATCCCGGTCAGGTGAACGGTATCGTTCATCTGGTATCCAGCAGCATCCCCAATATGTCCGCTCAAAATGTGACCATTCTGGATCAGAACGGGAATATGCTGAGTTCTACCCGCGATCCGAACGATCAGTCGATGGACGCAACGCAACTCAAATACGTGCGAGAAATCGAGCAGGACTATATCAAACGCATTGAGGCAATCCTCATCCCGATTACCGGTCAACAAAACGTAAAGGCCCAAGTCACGGCAAGTATCGACTTTTCTCAGGTGGAACAAACCGCCGAAACTTACAAACCAAACCAAAAACCGGACACCGCCGCAGTACGCAGTTCGCAGACGAAAGAGGAACTCAATGGAATCAATAATACGGGTGGCGTGCCCGGTGCGTTAACCAATCAGCCGCCTGTTCCGGCAACCGCGCCCATTGTGAAGCCGATCAATGCGGCATCCGGCGTAGCAGCGGCAAGCGGTGCTTCCAGCACGCTTAAAGAAGCCACGATGAACTATGAAGTGGATCGTACCATCCAGCACACCAAGCTTCCTGTCGGCAACATTCGGCGTCTGTCGGTGGCCGTGGTAATGAACAACCGCAACACGGTAGACAAAAACGGTAAGCCCTTGTCCAAACCATACACCGAAGCCGAGAAAGCGCAGATTGAAGCTTTGGTGAAAAATGCAATGGGTTTCGATCCAAAGCGCGGCGACACAATTAATTTGCTGAATAGCGCGTTTAATAATGATCAAGAAACATTGACAGAATTGCCTTTTTGGAAAGATCCTGAAAACGTTGAGCTTGGCAAAGAAGGGCTCAAGTATCTGCTGATCGCGGGCACCGTCTTATTCTTGCTGCTTGGCGTCATCCGTCCCGGTTTCAGAAATGCGACTGCTAAAGCCAAAGCAGAAGCTGAGGCTGCAGCCGAGGCTGCAAAAGCAGAGGCAGAAGCTGCGTCGAATCCGGCAGTGCCGCATACCGCAGAAGAAATTGAGGCTGAGGAAGCTGAAAGCTCCTTTGAGAATAACTTGCAACTAACGAAACAATTGGCCAAAGACGATCCCAAAATCATTGCTTCAGTTGTAAAGGAATGGGTGAACGGCGATGAGTGATGAAGGTATTCACAAAAGCGCAATTTTGCTGCTGACATTGGGTGCGGACGAAGCCGCTGAAGTCATGAAATTTCTCGAGCCCAAAGAGGTACAAAAGATTAGCACTGCCATGGTTGGGCTCAAAAATCTGACCCGCGAAGAAATTGCGCTCGTGTTTGAGGAATTTCATCAACTTGCAGCCCAAAAAACCACCTTCGGTATGGATTCGGACGAGTACATCCGCGATATGCTGAGAAAAGCACTTGGCGATGACAAAGCTGCCGGACTTATAGACCGGATATTGCACAATAGCGACACCAGCGGTATTGATAGCCTCAAGTGGATGGATCCCGCATCAATTGCAGATCTGGTGAGCAACGAGCATCCTCAGATCATTGCTACAATTATGGTTCATTTGGAGCCGGATCAAGCCGCTACCGTGCTTGGTCTCTTGACCGAACGTGTACGCAACGATGTAATGTTGCGCATTGCCACGCTGGACAGCGTTCAACCCGTCGCATTGCACGAATTGAATGACGTACTGACCAAATTACTGTCCGGCAACGCGGTCACCAAAAAATCGATCAAAGGGGGTGTGCGCACTGCCGCCGAAATCCTTAACTTCATCGGTAGCACCCAAGAGGCCGTGCTGGATTCGGTACGCGGACACGATGCAGACTTGGCGCAGAAGATTATGGACGAAATGTTCGTGTTCGAGGATTTACTGGATATCGAAGACCGCGGCATACAATTGATCCTGCGCGAAGTACAATCCGAATCGCTGATTGTTGCGCTTAAAGGAGCCAGCGAAGAATTGCGCGACAAGATACTCAAGAATATGTCGCAACGTGCCGCCGAAATGTTGCGCGAGGATCTGGAATCCAAGGGCCCGGTGAAACTAAGCGAAGTGGAAGCCGAGCAGAAAGAAATTCTCAAGATTGTTCGTCGTCTCGCCGACGAAGGACAGGTCTCGATAGGCGGCAAGGGAGACGAAGCATATGTCTGACGTTCTCACACCCAAAGAAAAACTCACCGCTTACGAGCGCTGGGAGCTGCCTTCGTTCGATACACCGGACAGCATTCGCATCTCGGGCAGTCTTCATGGCATGAAGTTGCCAACAGCAGCGGAAATTGAAGAAATGCAGGTGCAGGCGCGTGAAGAAGGTTATCAGGCGGGACAACAAGCCGGGCATCAAGAGGGTTATCAAGCCGGGTATGCCGAAGGCGCGCATAAGGCCGCATTAGAAACAGAGCAACTTGCGGCGCTGGTAGTTTCGATGGGGCATGCAATACAAGAAGTTGACCAACAGGTTGCCCAGAGTTTGCTCAATCTATCGCTTGAACTGGCTCAGCAAATGGTGCACCAGGCACTTAAAGTCAATCCCGAAATATTGCTTCCCCTCGTGCGCGATGCTATTAGCGGCCTGCCGCATTTTAACCCCGGAGCACATCTGGTATTGCACCCGGAAGATGCCGAGCTCGTGCGCTCGCGCATGGGCGAACAGCTCACCCATTCCGGATGGAAAATATTTGAAGATGCCAAGGTCATAAAAGGTGGCGTGCGCATTGAAACTGCCAACAGCCAAATCGATGCAACCCTGGAAACACGCTGGAAACGCATCGCTGAAAATTTGGGACAGGATTCGTCCTGGTTACTGGAATGACTATCGGTACTGACATGCTGGAGGAAAATCCGCCGGTTCAAAGCGAACTGTCGGCTTCTGACCCTGCAACCGGCCATGATGAGGCAACGATTCGCAACCCTCACCTGAAATACTGGCAGGACATTTTGGAGGTCAACCGTGAAGTGGCAACTCAAAGCCCCCCTTTGCAGGTAAGCGGACATCTGACAAAAGTGACCGGGCTGGTGATGGAAGCTGTCGGCTTGCGTATGGCGGTGGGCAGTACCTGCATCGTCCAATTGCCCAACCATCAAGTCGAGGCCGAAGTAGTCGGATTCTCCGGAGAAAAATTATTTTTGATGCCGGAAATCGATGTGCAAGGGCTTGTGCCCGGCGCACGCGTGATTCCGTTTGAGACTGCTCGCAACAAAGCCACTCCCGGACAGCATCGCCGCGCAGCAGATTTAACCCGCCACCTTCCCGTTGGAGAAATATTGCTGGGGCGCGTACTGGACGGAGCCGGTCGTCCACTGGATCAGCACGGTCCGCTGGCAGACGGCCCCAGTGCCGCATTGCAAAGTCGTCCGATTAACCCGCTGGATCGCGCACCGATCAAAGAAGTGCTGGATGTCGGTGTGAGGGCGATCAACGCGCTGCTGACTGTCGGACGCGGCCAACGCATGGGCTTATTTGCAGGCAGCGGTGTCGGTAAAAGCGTGCTGCTGGGCATGATGGCGCGCTACACCACGGCGGACGTGATCGTAGTGGGACTGATCGGTGAGCGCGGTCGCGAAGTTAAAGAATTTATCACCGATATCCTAGGGACTGAAGGATTGAAACGCGCGGTTGTGGTGGCAGCGCCGGCAGATACCAGCCCGCTGATACGTTTGCAGGGTGCCGCTTACGCTACCACGATTGCAGAATATTTCCGCGATCAGGGCAAGAATGTATTGCTCATCATGGATTCGCTAACCCGCTATGCCATGGCACAACGCGAGATTGCTTTGGCGATTGGCGAACCACCGGCAACCAAGGGATATCCGCCTTCGGTTTTTGCCAAGTTGCCGCAATTGGTAGAGCGTGCAGGAAACGGTATTGAGAGGGGGGGCTCCATCACCGCTTTCTATACGGTGCTGACTGAAGGCGATGATCAACAAGACCCCATCGCAGACAGTGCGCGCGCAATTCTCGACGGACATATCGTGTTATCCAGACGTCTGGTCGAGCAGGGACATTACCCCGCAATTGATATCGAGGCGTCGATCAGCCGTGCTATGAATAATCTGGTCAGCCCGGGACATTTTACGCAAGTACAGCATTTCAAGCATCTGTATGCACATTATCAACGCAACCGTGATTTGATCAATGTGGGTGCCTATGTAAACGGGAGTGATCCCTTGCTGGACGAGGCGATCATGATGCATTCACGCCTGTCGCAATTCCTCAAGCAAGACATGTACGTGGCAGATCATTACGCCGAGAGCATGGATGCTTTCGCGGCATTGTTTGAGCAAAGGAAATAATCATGGCTAAACCATTTCCATTGCAACCGCTGTTACAGTTGGCAAGACAGAAGAATGAGTCAGCCATTAGAAATCTGGGCTTGCTCAATCAACAGCATCAGACTGCGCTTGGGAAACTCGCCACGTTGCAACAGTTTTTGAAAGACTATCAGAACAAATTTCAGGAGGCGGCGAAAAACGGCATGTCACCTTCCGATCTGCGCAACTTTCAGGATTTTATTTATCGTCTTGATCAAGCGATCAAACAACAACAAGGCGTCATAGAGCTTACAACGCATTCTGTCAACGCGGGACGAATTGAATTGAATGAAGCGCAGCGCAAGATGCAGTCTTTCGATACTTTGGAGCAAAGACACATCCATGCTGAAAATATCAAAGAAGCCAAGATAGAACAAAAAATGCAGGATGAGTATTCCGGACGCTTTGCCATTTATAAAGCTGCCGAGAAAAACAACGACGAACTGGAAGGAGTAAAACATGAATAATCTGCCTATCACTATGAGTGCCCCACCGGTTGCCGCAAAAACGGCGCAGGCAATACCAGCTTCACTTTCTGCAAATCCTGCACCGGCTCCGGGCACCGCGCCAATTGCAAAGCCAGCCCAAGTCGAAAAACTTGCGCAAGCAGCCAAGCCTGCCGAAGACGGCGCCACACAAGGCAAGTCGTTCGGCGAAGTATTGGCGCGTCAGGTTTCTGATGCAGAATCGGCCGATGAAACTCCGCAGCCAAAAAAAGCCTCAGCAAAAACTGCCGAGGATATATTTTCCAATATCAAAGCAAAAACAGATGATGCGATTGCCACGACAGCGGTAACGCCTGCGCCAACCAATGTCACCCCCAACTTGCCGGCAGATATGCTGGCCACGCTGGTTCCCCAGAGTGCGCCCGTGGTCAGCGCTCAGGCAGCGGCTATCCCCCAAGGTACGCTCACTGCGACAGAGGGTTTGTTGCCAAAAAAAGCAGGACTTCCCGCCACTGCGTCAAAAAATATTTCAGGCACCGACTCGTTGGGTGTAGAGCAAAATAGTTCTGTCGCGACCAACGGTTCGGCAGTAAGTGCGGCCCCGCAAATCGCTGCAAAAAAAGATACGGCTTTCGCCAATATGATGGAAACGATGACAGCCGCAACAGCACCAAAACTATTGGATAATGACGATAAAGCGGCCGCGCTCGCGGCATCACCGCAACCCAATGCCGGCGTGCAGGCGGCGACATTGCAAGCCGCGACAGCGCCACTTGCGCCGGTTAATGTAATGCCGGCTCAAGTAACAATTAATACTCCGGTTTCACATGAGAAATGGGGCGATGAGTTTAATCAGAAAATTACTTGGCTTTCAAACCAAAAAGAGCAAACTGCCGAGTTGCATCTTAACCCGCCGCAACTTGGCCCAATGGATGTAGTTCTTAAAGTGAGCGGAGACCAGGCGACGGCGTTATTCACTTCTCCGCATGCCGCTGTGAGAGAAGCTGTGGAACAAGCCTTGCCCAGACTTCGGGAAATGCTGGCCGACAGTGGCATTATGCTGGGCAATGCAACAGTCAGTGATCAGGCTCCGCGCAACCCTCAGGATAGCAATGACAGTAAGTCGTCCGGCGCCCGTTCCAGTATTGGGGCAATCTCCGATTCAGCCAGGCCGGGCAGCCCGGCCACGCGAGTCTCCCCAATTACCCGACATAACGGTATAGTGGATACCTTCGCATGACCGCTCAGAAATAAGTATGATTCCGTCGCTTATTCCACTGATAGCGGGAAAGTAATAAGCACGATAATCATCAACATCTGAAAAGGAAAGTAGCATGGCCAAACCAGCAAAACCCGCAGCCGCAAAAAAGGAAGAAGCACCCGTTGCTGAGGCTGCTGCACCTAAAAGCAAGAAAAAACTGATCCTTATTGTCGTCATTGTCGTCGCGGCAGTCGTGATTATTGGCGCTGCGGCTGGTTGGTTTTTAACCAGAGAAAAACCTGCCGAAACCGAAAAACCCAAAGTAGCAGCTTCCAAAGAGCCTAAATTCATTCCGCTGGAAGCATTTACGGTAAATCTGCAACATGAGGAATCGGATCAATACTTGCAGGTTAACATTTCTCTGAAAGTAATGGAGCCGGAATACGAAGATAAAATCAAGGCGGTATTGCCGGAAATACGCAGCAAATTGAATTTGCTGTTATCCAGCAAGCGCCCTTCCGAATTAGCCACCGTTGCCGGCAAAAAGAAATTGGCTATAGAAATAGCGACGGAGGCCAACAGTGTTTTGGGTATTCATAACACTCCCGAGCCAGTCGCAGCTCCGGCCGTATCGGGAGTTGCAGCATCCCCGGCTGAAGGAGCCAGCGCTGCCGTGCCTGCCGAACCCGTTGCCGAATCTGCCGAGCATCCTGCCGCAGCAGAAAAAAAGGGCATAGTGGACGTATTGTTCACTTCGTTCATTATCCAGTGATAAAGCCATGAGCCAGGAATTCCTCTCTCAAGACGAAGTTGACTCGCTCCTGCGGGGAGTTACCGGCGAGGCTGAAGATGCAAATCAGGATGCCACCCCTGTGGATGGTGTACGGCCATACAACATGGCCACACAGGAGCGTATCGTGCGCGGGCGTATGCCCACGATGGAAATTATCAATGAACGTTTTGCGCGTTTATTGCGTATCGCGCTATATAACTTTATCCACCGTAGCGCGGAAGTTTCCGTCGGCCCTGTACGCGTATTAAAATTCTCGGAATTCATTCGCAACCTGCCCGTTCCCGCCAATCTGAATCTGGTACAGGTCAAGCCGCTGCGCGGCAACTCGTTATTTATTTTCGACCCCAATCTGGTATTTTTGGTGGTGGATAGCTTGTTTGGCGGAGACGGGCGTTTCCACACACGAGTAGAAGGCCGCGAATTTACGCAAACAGAACACCGTATTATTCAGCAGTTGCTTAAAGTAGTGTTTGAGACTTACGGCAAGTCGTGGGAAGTTGTATACAAACTCGATTTCGAATTTGTGCGCTCGGAAGTGAATCCGCAGTTTGCCAATATTGCCACACCGAATGAAGTTGTCGTCGTGACAACATTTGAAATCGAGTTTAACGGCGTCGGCGGTTCGCTACACATTTGTATGCCCTACTCGATGATCGAGCCCATTCGTGAATTGCTCTACAGCACCATGCAAGGAGATCACGTTGTTGCAGACAAGCGCTGGTTGCATATGCTGTCCAAGCAAATTCAGGCCGCCGAAATTGAACTTACCGCTGTCCTTGGGCAGACGACTACGACTGTAGATCAGGTATTAAAAATGAAAACCGGTGATTTCATACCGCTGGAAGTTCCTGAAAACGTAATTGCCAATGTGAGCGGAGTACCCGTAATGGAATGCAAATACGGGGTGTTTAATAATCAATACGCCCTTAAAGTAATTCAAATGTTGGCTGCAGACAATGCCGACCAATTTAGGGGTGAAAAAGGAGAAAAAAATGGCTGACGAAACCACAGAACAAATTAGCGCCGATGACTGGGGCGCTGCAATGGCTGAACAAACCGCAGCACCTGCTACCCCCGAAGTTCAACCCCACGTGTTTGAACAATTTGGCGGTGCAGGCGGAGCCACCGCGCATAATGACTTGGATATGATTCTGGATATTCCCGTGCAACTCACGGTGGAACTGGGCCGTACCAAAATGCCAATCAAAAACTTGTTGCAATTGGCTCAGGGTTCGGTGGTTGAGCTTGCCGGCCTGGCTGGTGAGCCACTGGATGTGCTCATCAATGGTTTTCTTATCGCGCAGGGCGAGGTCGTGGTCGTGAATGACAAATTGGGAATCCGCCTGACTGATATCATTACACCCTCAGAACGCTTGCGGCGCATTAATAAATAAAGACATGCTCATTAGATTACTCGCTTTTTGTACTGCGACTTATTGGTCTTCACTGGCCTTTGCAGCAGATCCCGTCCGTCCTGTTCCTATTCCGCCGCCATCAAATGCGGTTTCTTCCGGCAGCATTGTGCAAGTCATCTTCAGCTTGCTGTTTGTGCTCGCCGCCATCGTATTTGTCGCATGGATACTGAAGCGCATAAATCTGCCGCAGAACGCGGCGGGTAGTGCGCTAAAAGTGATTAGCGGCGTTGCTGTCGGCCAGCGCGAACGCATCGTTCTTGTCGAAGTAAATGACACTTGGCTGGTTGTCGGTGTTGCACCCGGGCAAGTGACTGCCTTGCACACCATGCCCAAAAACATCTTGCCTGCAGCGGATGCTACAGCACCCGAAGCCGACAACAAATTTAAAAACTGGTTGAAGGTAGTAATGGAGAAGCGTAATGCGGCTTAAGTTTTTGCTGCTTATTGCAGCGCTGTTATGCGTTTTTTCACCGATTACTTTTGCCGCAGAATCCGGAATCCCGGCCTTCATAAGCACACCGTCGGCTGGCGGCGGGCAAACCTACTCGCTGAGCTTGCAGACGCTCATTCTGCTCACTTCGCTGTCGTTCTTGCCGGCTATCTTGCTGTTGATGACTGCCTTTACCCGCATCATCATTGTTTTGTCATTGCTGCGTTCGGCTATCGGCACGCCATCCTCACCACCGAATCAGGTTTTGATCGGGCTGGCTTTATTCCTCACTTTTTTTGTCATGTCTCCGGTGCTGGATAAAATTTATGCGGATGCATATCTGCCGTTCAGCGAAAATAAAATTTCGCTGCAACAGGCTTACGACAAAGGCAGTGCGCCACTCAAAGCATTTATGCTAAGACAAACGCGGGAAACCGATCTCGCCCTGTTCGTAAAAATCTCCAATAGCGAACCGCTGCAAACCGCCGAAGACGTCCCGATGAAAATACTCGTGCCCGCCTACGTCACCAGTGAATTAAAGACCGCTTTCCAAATCGGCTTCGTGGTGTTTATTCCCTTTCTAATAATTGACATGGTAGTTGCCAGCGTACTGATGTCGATGGGTATGATGATGGTCTCGCCATCCGTGATTTCGTTACCTTTCAAGATAATGCTGTTCGTATTGGCTGACGGCTGGAACCTGCTTATTGGTTCACTGGTGCAAAGTTTTTATACTTAGAGACTAACCATGACACCCGAAACAGTAATGACAATTGGCAGACAAGCATTGGAACTGACCCTTTTAGTGTCGGCACCTTTGCTGCTCACAGCGCTTGTTATTGGTTTGCTCGTCAGCATCTTTCAGGCGGCAACACAGATCAACGAAATGACGCTGTCGTTCATCCCCAAACTGATTGGCATGTTCGTCGTGCTTATTATTGCCGGCCCGTGGATGATGGAATTATTGCTGGATTATATGCAGCGCTTATTCACCAGCATTCCGTGGATGGTCGGTTAACGCAAGAATGATCAGCGTCACCAGCGCACAGCTTACCGCATGGATCGCCGCATTTATTTTCCCGCTGGCGCGCATTCTGGCGCTCATCTCCAGCGCACCGGTGTTGGGCAATAAACAAATTCCGGTACGTATCAAAGTTGGGCTGGCGATGCTGATCACCGTCATCGTCGCGCCAACGATCACCATGCCACCCAACATAGAGCCAGCCTCGGCACAGGGGCTTTTTGTTTTGGTTGAACAGATATTGGTCGGGTTGGCGATAGGTTTTACCATGCGCCTGATATTTACCGCAGTGGAAATGGCAGGAGACCTGGCCGGTATGCAGATGGGTTTGGGATTTGCGAGTTTTTACGATCCGGTGAACGCTTCCTACACGCCGGTCATTGCACAGTTTCTGGGTATTGTCGCCACACTCGCTTTCCTGAGCTTTAACGGGCATCTTTTAATGATATCGGCGCTCGCAGAAAGCTTTCAGTCTTTTCCCATTAGCACCGCAATGCCCGCAGCCGCCGCATTCCGCACCATGGCAGAATGGGGGGCGATAATCTTCACCCATTCATTACAACTTTCCATGCCATTAATTGGCGCGCTGATGATCACCAACCTGGCCTTGGGCATCCTGACCCGCAGTGCACCGCAACTCAATATTTTCGCCGTTGGGTTTCCCATCACACTCACTGTTGGTTTTGCCTCGCTGGCGCTGACATTACCCTACCTTGCGCCAATACTAGATCATGCCATCAATGAAGGGATAGATACGATGCAGCGCATCGCATTGCAAATGGCGAAGCACTAGGAAGAGATTTGCTAACGATCCAGCGGACTTACGACACCCTTGCCGCCCTTATTCAAAACGTGGGTGTAAATCATCGTCGTGGAAACATCGGAATGACCGAGTAGTTCTTGAACGGTGCGGATGTCGTAGCCGGATTGCAAAAGATGGGTGGCAAAGGAATGACGCCTATGCCGACATCGGCATAGGCGCCACTATCCCGAGTCCAGGAATATGCCGAGTGAAATAGGCGGCCCGCGTACTGGTGTTGAGTTTAGAAGCATCGCGTTGTGTTTACAGTCGGCATA
>Ga0224559_1000191_pt1 | contig 41945 bp, 41 predicted proteins | sample 714S33034metaG_FD_180676 | JGI IMG/M metagenome (GOLD analysis project Ga0224559, IMG submission 180676) | Peat soil microbial communities from Stordalen Mire, Sweden - 717 S3 30-34 | ecosystem: Environmental > Terrestrial > Soil > Wetlands > Peat | place: Sweden: Norrbotten County, Stordalen... | reverse complement strand
GCCCATTATGATTATATTACGCAAAATAAAATGTATTTTTAAAATAATAAAATAAACACCCATTCAAACACTCAAAACACAGCAGCAGAAACCTTCAAAAAAATAAAAAAATCTAAGGGGCTAAATAATTAATTGACTTGTTGATAATTTAGAGGATTTTAATAGTCATTCTGATTATATTTCTTTATAATATCTCTCGCAGCTATGATCCCAGTTGCAGCTGCTCCAACAATTCCCCTTGATACACCAGCACCATCTCCAGCAGCGTAAAGACCTGCTATTCTGGTTTTCATATTCTTATTCATCTCTAGTCTCATAGCATATAACTTTATTTCAGGAGCATATAGTAGTGTAGAATCCGATGCAACTCCCGGTAAAACCTTATCCAAAGCTTCAAGACCTTCAATAATATCCACCACAACTCTATGTGGAAGTGCCATTGCAATATCTCCAGGTGTTACGCAGTCGAAGGTTGGCACAACATTACTCCTTTCAAGTCTTCTCCATGTTGATCTTCGACCTTTTCTAAGATCACCTAACCTTTGTAGAAGCGGTTTACCACCACCCAGTGTATTGGCTATAGTTGCTATTGAGAATGCATAATCCGAGGTATTTTCAACGGGTTCTGTAAGTTCCACTCTTACTAAAAATGCAAAATTGGTATTTTCAGATACTTTATCCCTCATTGAATGACCATTCACCCCCATGAATTCATCATAAACTTCTTCAACTACAAATCCTTTGTTACATACACAAAAAGTCCTAACAAAATCATCATAGGTCTTTGTGATTATATGAAATTTAGGATCCCAGTTAATGTTAGTTACCTCTTCCATAACTATCTGGGGAAGTTCTACCCTCACCCCTATATCAACCGGATTGTGCTTCACCGGGATTTTAAGTTTATCTGTTTGATCTGATAACCATTTAGCACCAATTCTTCCAGGAGCTGCTAGTAAATAGTCACAATTAATAGTAAAATTCCCTTCTTTGGTATTTTTGAGTTTAGCTCCTTTCACCTTATCATCCACGATAATATCTAAAACTTCTGTCTCTAACATGAAAAAAACGCCCTTTTCTTCCAGTTCATCCTTTATAGAAGTTATTATAGGCGGAGTTTTATCAGAGCCCATGTGCCTTTGTACTATGGGTATAAATTTTATTCCAGATGCAGCTGCCTCCTTTAGTAAAGGAGATATTTCCTGTTCATTAGGAGCGTAAAGTTCCTCAGATGCGCCGTGTTTAAGGAATATTTGATCTATTTCATTAATAATGCTCCATGCTTCTTCATTACTTACAAATTCTTCAAGATTTCCCCCTATATCTGGCCGTAGATTAAGTTTTCCATCCGAAAGTCCTCCAGCACCGCCTAAACCCCCTGTAATGTTACAAGGAAGACATCTTTTGCAGCTGCCATTTAAAAGAGCTACACATTTTCTTTCTTTAAGATTCCTGCCTTTATCTACTACAACTACGTTAAATTTACCTGCCAATTCATTTGCAGCAAAAAGACCTGCCGGTCCAGCCCCAATAATCAAAACATCACATTTCATATGAAAATCACCCAGTTCTATAATTATCAAAAAATATATTTGTTATTATTTATTCATTTAAGAAACCATAAAATTTAGTAATAATTTCATATTTCTCAAAGAGAGAGAGAGAAAGAGAGACATGCATTTCCAGTGTATCAAGTGTAAAAAAATAGGAATAAAATACAAGCCTAAATAAGATGTTTACAATGCATTGAAGCTAAAAAATGTCTAAATCTATCAATAATCATTAAACATATAAATTTATATTTAAAAAATTTATTGATTAATCAGAACCCTCTTTAAAATATTGTGATTACCTAATTTGTGTATTAATTTTAATAATTCTAATTTTCATTGATAAATTTTAGTAAAATTTATTAAATAGAAAAATCCATATTAATTTAACTGATTTGAGGGAATAATATGAGTTTATTAAATATATCTAACAATATCGATGATTTAAACAAAATATAATCTCATATTTTGTTTTAAGTTTGCCTTATTTAAATTTTAAGTTTCCTGTTAATAGATTAGATATCATAATCATATTAGTTTATAATTAAAACCCGGAAAAATAGGATAATAAAAAAAGTAGTAAAAAAAATGTTTATTTTCATAGATATTTTAAGGGAACAATTTCCAAAACTCATAAAGAGACCACTCACACGTATCATGATACTGGTTTTAGCAGTAATTACGTATGGGACAGTGGGATTTCATATATTAGAAGGACAAGGATGGACTGTTTCATTATATTGGACATTTATAACAATTGGTAGTGTAGGCTATGGTGATTATTACCCAAAAACCCATATGGGCATGTATTTCACAATTACTCTGATAGTTTTTGGTATAGGCACATTTGCAATTGCAATAACCTCCATTGGTGAGCTCATAACCAACAATCAACAAATGAAGATAATGGGGTTGATTAACGTGAAAAGATCTAAACATATTGTGATTTGTGGATGGACAGAAAGTACAATTCAGTGTATAAAAGAAATTGGAGATGAAAATGAAGTATTTGTACTTGATGAAGATGAAAGAGTACGTAAACAAGCATTAAAAAATGGTGTTAACTTTATTCATGGCGATCCAACCAGGGAATCTGATCTCAACAAAGCAAATGTTCAAGGTGCTAAAGCAGTTATTGTTGACATGGAATCAGATTCTCATACTATACACTGTATATTAGGGATAAGAAAAATAAATGAAAAAGTAAGGATAATTGCTGAAACAAAAAGGTACGAAAATATAGATCAAATAAAATTAGCCGGTGCTAGTCAGGTTATATCTCCATTCGTAATCTCAGGAAGATTGATGTGTAAGAGCATAGAAGGGGGATATGAAGCAACATTTGTACAAGACGTGCTAGCTGAACATAAAAGTAGAGAGATTAAAGAGGTTAAAGTATCATCAGACAGTTATTTTGCAGGTAAAACTGTTGGAGATGCTGAAATACACAAAAAAACAGGTGTAGTACTGGTGGGAATTGGTAAAAAAGGAGACTTAACCATTGACCCTCCTATGGATTTCATTATAGAAGAAGGGGATATTTTACTAGGAATTGGAAAACCTGATGAATTTGAGAGAATTGAGAAAAACGATTTCAAATATGAATTTTCATAACTTAATTTCTTCTATTTTACAAATCAAAGAGCTAATCTTATATTAATTCTTTTAAATGGTTCAATATGGAGTGAATTATTTTTAAAAATATTTTTAAAAGAGTATGCAGTTATAAGAACTCCTTTTTCATGTGATTTTATTAATGCCTCTGAGAAATCAGGATCCATTGTTTTGTTAGGACTGAATTCAAAAACATCTTCCCTTAATATCAAAAAAAGTGCCATAGCATTAAATCCATCATCCAAAGAATGGGATAACTCCCCTAGATGTTTTGTTCCCCTTAATGTTGGAGCATCTGGAAACTTGGCAAGACCATCCTCAACCAGTGTGCATCCCTTAACTTCAAGAAGCATTCTAATTTTGGTGTTTTTTGTTAAAATAAAATCTATTCTACTTTTACCATAGGTATATTCTCTCTTCTGAATTGAATAGTCGGATATTTCCATTATTAAACCAGATTCGATAAGTTCATGTGCAATGTCACTGTGAAAACCAGAATTAATTAAAACCCAAATATTTTGATTAAAAACAGCTATCACATCATATTTAGTTTTTCTTTTGGGATTTGGGGGTGCTTTTCTTAATAAAAGTTTAACTCCGGGAATTAAAAGTTCTTTAAGCCTTCCTGGATCTCTCAAATGTGCAATTTCAGTAGATCCATTTTCAATTTCGAATATAACAATAAATCTATTGGGTCTTTCAACAAATTTTCCATGGATTAAATTTCTTATTATCATTTAACTCCTTTATTGTATTAATTAACAAATTACCCTTGATTATCATAGATAAAATTTGTATGATACCCATTTTGGTCGCCTTAACATTTTTTTAAATTGTCAATTTATTATCAGGATTAGTATTGGAAAGTCATATCTTATTCTTTTTGTTGATAATACATACAGCCATAATATATTATTATATTAAATATTGTCTAAAAAATTCTTAGAAATGTTCTGATTACTATTGGATTTGGCACCATAACTTATTAGGATCAAAATTATATCTATAATTCTCAATTCATAAAACGATAATAAAAGTTTAAACTAAAAGTTCACTTAAATTTATAGAGGTGATAGATTTTGCATCCAAGACCAAGCCCAATAGCAGCGTCATTATACACTTTAAGAGATATGAATGCTGATGTTATCATATTACACGGCCCGCATGGCTGTTGTTTCAGAACTGGCCGTCTTCTAGAGAACGATGGAGTTAGGGTTGTAACCACATCTATGTCTGAAAATGATTTCATTTTTGGTGCTTCAGAAAAACTAGAAGAAACATTGTTAAAGGTGGACGAAATGTTCTCACCTAAGCTTGTTGGAGTTGTTGGAACCTGTGTGAGCATGATTATAGGTGAAGACATGAAAGAAGCAGTTAATAATGCCAATATAAATGCAAAGGTAATTACAGTCGAATCACATGGAGGGCTGGGAGAGGGAGATAATACAGAAGGAGCTATAGCAGTTTTAAATGCAGCATCCAAGGAAGGGATTATACCTATCAGCGAAATGGAACGCCAGAATAAAATGCTCCAACTAGCAACCCAAATAGAAAAAACCAGGGGAATGGCCCAAGGAGGATATATTAAACCTTCTTATGGTGACAATAAAGTAAAAGTAGCTAAATTTCTCCTTGATGGATTGGAAAAAGGCGCTAAAATAGCTTTAGTACTTAATGCTAAGAAGGAAACATCATATCTATTTTCTGACATACTGAAAATTCCATTTGAAAAAAACTTCCCCAAAAATAAAGTAACCATTTTAGCAAACCTTGATGAAAATATTGGACTTCCACGAATTAGACAACATGCAATAAATATTAAAAAAGAACTATCAGAAAACGGAATCAGTATTAATACTATTACAGGCGGACTTGACGAATATCCAATATCAGGAAAGGTAGCAGTTGAAATATTGAAAGATGAAAAATTTGATATCATAGTTGTTGCAGGAGTTCCACATGCATTACCAATAGAAGAAATTAATACCACTAAAATAGCTGTTACAGACGGTCCTAGGTTGGTTGAACCTCTTAAAAAATTAGGATACAACCATGTTGTTACAGAACTTGATGCCCATGCTAAAACACTTGGAACAGGCCGGATTGTACCATCAGATTTTGGAGATGCTTTAAGGGCACTGATAGATTTTTAAAGAATTTTTATATATAATAGATTTAATAGTATACCCATATTAAAATAATCATTTTTAAATTTGTAAGGTGATATTATGACAAAAACCATTGGAATGATACTTTGTGGAGGCTTCGGAAAGAGGCTAAGACCTTTAACTGAAACTATTCCCAAACCGCTCATAGAGATTAAAGATAATTACACTATTTTAGACAAACAACTCTTTGACTTTAAAAATGCCGGAGTTGACAAAGTACTTCTTTTAACAGGGTTTTTAAGTGAAAAAATTCGAGAAAGATACGGAAACGAATATAGGGGCGTCGAAATTGAATATATCGTTGAAGATGAACCTTTAGGAACATTAAATGCTATTAAATTAGGCATGGAAAATATTAAAGATGGGGAACAGTATGTTATTCGAAATGGTGACGTTGTAGCCGACCTTAATATCAAAAAAATGATCGAACAGGGCCAGAAATCAGATTACCCTCTTTCAATATTTGTTACCAAAATGGTTTCACCATATGGGATTGTTGAGATAAGTGGTGATAGGCTTGTTTCATTCAAAGAGAAACCAGTATTAGATTATTATATTAACGGTGGAGTTTACTTTTCAAAAGGTGAAATAGACTTTGGAAGTTTTGAAATAGGAGATATTGAAAAAACTGTATTCCCTATGTTAGCTAAAGACAATAAGTTAGGTTATTATAAAGAAAATGGATTATTCTGGATGGCCATAGATACTTCTAAAGAACTTGAATCCATTAAAAAGGAATATGAAAACAGAGAAGATAAACCATGGGGATATGAGAAGATCCTTATTAACACCGAGAAGTATCTGACTAAAGAACTATTTTTAAGAGAAGGATATCAAACCTCTTTCCATTACCATGCCCAAAAAGATGAAACCATGTACATTGTAAGTGGTGCAGGTTACATTGAATTTGAGGATCGCAAAGAATATTTCGGAAAGAATGACACCATCCGAATAGAACCAAAAGAAGTACATTCAATAGTTGCAATGGAAAATACAGTTCTACACGAAATCTCAACACCCCATTTGAACGATACCATTCGGGTTAAAGATTATTACCCGACCCGTTAGATCTAACTTATTTTTTTGTAAAAAAATTAGATGATACAATTGTAATAAGGCAGACAAACATGATAACCATTATAGATTATGGATCAGGGAATCTTAAAAGTATAAAAAATGGTTTTAAAAAGATCAACGCCGATGCAATTGTTTCTTCTTCATTAAAAGATATAAACGATGCTGAAGCGCTAGTATTACCCGGGGTGGGTGCTTTTGGAACAGCCATGGAGAACCTAAATAAATATAAAGAATCTATAAATAATCATATAGATTTAAATAAACCATTTTTAGGAATATGTCTTGGATTACAGGTTCTTTTTACTTCCAGCAATGAAACTCCAGATATCCCAGGATTAGATATTTTTAAGGGAGAAGTTTTACATTTTCCAGATTCTTTAAAATTACAAAGACTTAAAATACCTCAAATGGGATGGAATCAACTTGAAATTAGAAATAAATGTCCAATTTTAGATGGTATGGGTAATGATTTCATGTATTTTGTTCATTCGTATTATGTAAATCCCGATGAGAAGAATATAATTACAGCTACAGTAAATTATGGTATTGATGTGCCTGCTGTAATTTGTAGGGATAATATTTTTGCGACCCAATTCCATCCTGAAAAAAGCGGTGAAAAGGGTCTTCAGATTCTTAAAAACTTTGTTAAATTGATTTTTAAATAAGTTTTTTTGATAAAAAAATTAGAATAAAAATTATAATATTAATTTTTAATGGATAAGTATTAATACATTCGAATGCATAGATCAACATATAAAAAGGTGTAGTAAGTGGATATAGAAGGATTCGTTAGGCGTAACATCAAAGATGAGGACGAAAGTACAGTCCAAAAAACCTTAACAGATAAGATTTTGGAATATAAAAATATTGATCAAAATCAGGCCAGTGCAATGGCTGCTGCTGTTATTGAAGAGGTTAAAAATACACTTAAAATTGATTCACACCCTGATGAGTTTATGAGGGATCTAATAAAATATCCTGAATCACACGTATCAATGGGAGATATAGGAGTAGGATCTAGGGGTGCAGGAGATTTCTTTGTACACAGGAAAATTGCTGAAATCATATCACACACCAAAAGTAGTGCATATATATCACCCTCTGCCCAAGACGATGGAGGTGTGGTTAAAGCTGAAATTGATTCAAAGGATGTTTATGTAACAACAGCTGTAGATGGAATTCACTCAAGGCTTAGTGAATATCCATTTTTAGGAGGGTTTCATGTTGCCAGAGCTACCCTAAGAGATGTTTGTGTTATGGGAGCAGATCCTATTGCAATGTTAAGTGATCTCCACCTTGCAGATGATGGAGATGTTGGAAAATTATTTGATTTTACAGCTGGAGTGTGTGCAGTATCCGAACTTGTTGATGTGCCCCTTGTAGCGGGAAGTACACTTAGAGTAGGTGGAGATATGGTTCTAGGAGACCGTTTAGTTAGTGCAGTGGGCGCTGTGGGAATATCAAAACATCCGCCTACAGCAAGAAAAAGAGCTGAATCTGGTGATGTAATACTCCTTACAGAAGGTTCAGGCGGTGGTACCATTTCAACGACAGCTATATATCATGGAATGTTTGATGTTGTTTGGGAAACTATGGACATAAGCTTTATAAAAGCCTCAGAAGCCATATTTCAGGCAGGGCTGTTACCTGAAGTCCATGCCATGACAGATGTTACCAATGGGGGACTACGAGGAGATGCGCATGAAATAACTAAGACCACCGGTCTTGGTTTGACCTTCTATGAAGACAAAATACGGGCCATGGTAAATCCTAAAGTTCTTGATATGCTAGAAAAATTAGATATAGATCCATTAGGAGTTTCTGTTGATTCTTTAATGATAATAGCTCCAGAAGATATTGCATTACAAGTCAAAAATGCTATATCAAATGCAGGTGTTAGAATTGATGAAATTGGATTTGTCGACCAATCAGGCGTCTCCAAATTAATCACGGAAACTGGGGAAGAAGAATTAAAACCACTATTCAGAGAAGCAGCCTACACCAAGATAAAGAAAATAGTAGGGGATATTGAACCAGAAAATTTCGAAATTATGAAAGAAAAAGTACAAAAAGCAGCACTCGACGCTATAAAAAAGAAGGATAAAATTGTGGAAACCATTAACGAAAGATAATAAACCAAAAACTTCCAATTTCACCATTAAAGAAAAGATAAGGTGGTATTATTGATAAAAGAAGATGTTAATGGAATTTTTTTCAGCATGGATATTACATTAGGGTTAATTCCCTTAATAATCCTTATTTTAACAGTTGCTAATACAAATATTGATTATACGGATTCATACTTAGAAAAACAATACTTTCAAAAGGCACAAGATACAGCCGAACTCATGTCTACATACACAGAACATGATGATCAGACCACATTTCAAAAAGTATCAAATGCACTTTCAGAAAACCGAGACAAAAAAGTAGGAATAGACACTGCAAGGAATATTACATCCCCATTTCTTGGAAGAACCATTGGAAACATGAAATATCGTCTTGAGGAAATAAACTACCTCAAAGGGTCGGAAATAGTTTCTAATGGAGATATTAAAAAGGCTAAAAATGTTGGTGTAGCTGTAAAGTGTTATGGCAATTATCTGTTTAAGTTATATGTATGGCAATAGAATTCTTTATCGTCATAAATCTATTGGGTTACGGTTTTTCAAATTATCGTAGGATATTTGGATTAAATATATTGAGGAAGTTTTATCTATGGATACTCAACAGGAAATTAAGTCTGAAAAAAAGATTGCAAGGTTAATTTCTAATATTACACAACCTCCTCTTGTGTCTATACCCATATTTGCAATCATAAATTATGTTCTGTTAGGGTTTAACAATTCATTAATAATAACCATGATATGTTGGATATTTGGAGCATTTCTCCCTATTGCGACATCTTTAATCCTTATTAGGAAAATGCATACAGATATGGATATGACTGATAGAACTAAGCGTACTCTACCATTATTTTTCGCTGTTTGTTCTTACCTAATAGGATTTCTTGTTTTGCTGTCTATGGGTGCTCCTGCACTAACAACCGCATTAATGTTAATATACTCTTCCAACACACTGATCATCCTATTCATTAACTTATCATGGAAGATCAGTATCCATACGATGGGAGTAGCCGGACCCACAGTAGCTTTAACCTACTTATTTGGTCTTCCAGGTTTATTATTTGGCCTTCTAATCCCATTGGTGATGTGGAGTAGGGTTGAACTTAAAAAACATACAATTTCTCAAGTTTTGGCTGGAGGTATCGTTGGTATAATCCTAACCTACATTCAGTTGTACTTTATATTACCCCTAGTTTAATAATTACAAATTTTTTAATAAGTATGTTTGAATTAATAAGGTCAAATTTAAATAGAAAAAGAAGTAATTGATATAATGTTGCTTTTATTCTTGTTTTTATCTAAATAAATAGAAAAAAATTCAAGAGATAAGCCCTGGTAGTGTAGCGGATATCACGTAGGATTGCGGATCCTATCACCCGGGTTCGAGTCCCGGTCAGGGCATTAATTATTTTTTTGATTTATATGTTCATCTTGGTTGATTAATATTAGAATCATTATTAAATAATTAAAAGAGTTCAAATATACCTACAATTTGATTTTGATCCCCTTTTTAAATAACTGAAATCTTTATTTTTATTCAACACTATACTCCTATCCCATCTATTATCTTTTTGAGGGTAATCTTCCCGATAGTGAGATCCTCTACTTTCACGACGAACAAGTGCAGATTGAGTCACAAGTGAAGCAACTGTGAGCATATTTTCAATTTCAAGTGCATCCAAAAGATTTTTATTGTACCCTGAGCCCTCAGGTACCTTCATATCCATAGATGTAATTTTAAGTTCTTCAATTTTATTTAAAGCAGATTTGAGACCATCTTCATTTCTTATTATTGCTACATTAGCCCACATTGTTTCCATAAGCTCTTTTTTGATTTGATGAGGGTAAATGTTCCCATCCTTAAATATATTCCGAATTCTTTTTTCCTCAGAATTGATCTGTTCTTCGTTGTATTCTAATTCATTTGAAAGTGCATTTTTAGCTGCAGACTCTCCAGCGCGTTTTCCAAATACTTGAGTATCTGCAAGTGCATTACCACCTAATCTATTAGCACCATGTATTCCTCCAGAAGCCTCTCCTGCTGCGAATAAATTTTCAACAGTAGTTTCACCTCCATGTTTGATCCTTATGCCACCCATAAAATGGTGTGCTGTTGGCGCTACCTCCATTGCTTCTTCTCTTATATCAACTCCAACATCCATAAATTGAAGTAACATTGTTTCAAGCTTTTCTTCGATTAGTTTATTTGGAAGATGTGTTACATCAAGGTATACACCACCATTATCTGTACCTCTACCCTCTCTGATCTCGTTGTATATTGCCCTAGCCACAACATCACGGGTAGCAAGTTCGCCTCTTTCATCATAATTCTTCATAAACCTTCGCATACCAACATTAAACAGTTTACCACCTTCACCTCGCACAGCTTCGGTTACAAGAACTCCTTTTCTCGATTCAGGATATAACATCCCTGTTGGGTGGAATTGAATCTGTTCCATATCAAGAAGATCTGCACCTGCATTGTAGGCTAAACTATATCCATCCCCGGTTTTTTGTATTGCATTTGAGGTAACAGGATAAAGCCATCCTGCACCCCCACTAGCAATTATAGTAGATTTAGCCTTGAAAATAATCATATTTGAAGTTTTAAGAGATACTCCACATGCACCAATAACTCGAGTATTCTTATTATCCATGAGGAGAGAGGTTATCATTATCTCATCAAAGGTTTCTATTTTTTGCCGTATTACCTCTTCTTTCAAAGCCATCATCATTTCATGACCCGTTCTATCTCCCTGAAAACATGTTCTTCTAAAACTTTGGCCACCAAAGGGTCGTTGGTTCAATTTTCCAGATTTTTGTCTGTCAAAAATTGCACCGTAGCTTTCGAGTTCTATCAATCTATCTTGAGCCTCATTAACCAGTATTTTTACAAGACCCATATCGTTTAAATATGCGCCACCTTTCATTGTATCTTCAAAGTGTGCTTCTACACTATCATCAGCATCCACATAACCAAAAGCAGCATTATAACCTCCTTCTGCAAGTGTTGTACATCCTGATTTAAATGATAAGCCCTTTGAAACTATTGAAACTTTTAAATTTGATTTTCTAGCTTCTATTGCTGCCCTACATCCAGCGCCGCCTGATCCTATTACCAGTACATCGCATTCGCGTATCTCTCTTTCCATGTATTGGAATTATACTTTGACATTTATTATTTATTCGGTTGGTGATGATATTAAAATAAATATAAAAAGGATCAACACAAAACTCTATTATATTAATGATCATTTTTACTGCATAGTCAACATCATAATCATCATGGAGGCATTGAGCTGAAAAGAAAAGAAATAATAAAACTTGCAAGAAAAGATTTTGAAAAAGCATGGGTTGAAACTGCTCATACCTTAAAAAGACCTCATCATGATGATGAATATCCCCGATTACATCTTAATACCGGTCGATCCCATATGTTATACGATACAATATGGGAGATTAGACAAGCATATCTGAAACTTGGATTCAATGAAACAGTAAATCCATTGTTTGTTGATGAAGAGGATATTTACAAACAATTTGGCCCCGAAGCCCCTGCAGTTCTGGATCGGTGCTTCTTCCTTGCGGGACTTCCAAGACCAGATATAGGTATTGGATTGGATAAAATACAACTAATTGAAGAAATTGGTGTATCTCTCAATGAAGATAAAATACAAGCTCTCAAAGATATTTTTCGAAACTATAAGAAGGGTGACGAAAGTGGAGACGACCTTGTACATGATGTTTCAATAGCACTGGAAGTAGGGGATGCCCTTGGACTTAGAATACTTGAAAATGTTTTTCCAGAATTACGTGAACTTAAACCAGTACCAGGAAGGACCACACTAAGATCCCATATGACTTCAGGTTGGTTTTTAACACTTCAATCTGTGCATAACAAACGTAAACTGCCAATAAAACTTTTTTCAATAGACCGATGTTTCAGAAGAGAACAACGGGAGGATTTAAGTCATCTAATGACTTACCATTCTGCATCATGTGTATGGGCAGATGATGAAGTGAGTCTAGATATGGGAATGGCAGTTTCAGAGAGTGTTCTTGAACACTTTGGATTTGAAAAATTCAAATATGTACCAGATGAGAAAAAGTCCAAATACTACATACCAGGAACACAAACAGAAGTTTATGGATATCATCCTAAACTTAAAGATTGGGTTGAAGTGGCAACCTTCGGAATTTACTCACCAATAGCCCTATCCAGTTACGGTATAGACAAGGAAGTAATGAACCTTGGTGTTGGTGCAGAAAGGATAGCTATGATACTCCATAAACAAACAGATGTTAGGGAAATGGTTTATCCTCAAACATATGAAAAATGGCATTTATCTGATAGGGAAATTGCAACCATGCTCAGGATTAACTACTACCCATTCACAGGTGAAGGAAGAGATCTGATGGAAAGTTTGCTCATCACTGGAAAAGAAAATGGGAATGCACCTTCCCCATGTGGATTTGTAGCATTTGAAGGAGAGTTTTTGGATAAAGATATTAGAGTGAAAATTATTGAACCAGAAGAAGGAACTAAGCTCCTTGGGCCAGCTGCATGGAACAAAGTTTACATCTCAGATGGTAACATTATTGGAGTGCCTGAAAAGGATGCTGATGATGACATATCCATAAAAGCCATTAATAATGGAATTCCAACAGGAATAAGTTATATGGATGGTGTCGCAGCATATGCAAGCTATAAAATCGAAGAGATGATAGTTAGCAGTACTAATGAAATGAGTATAAGGACTACGCTATCAAAATCATTGTCAGATATAAATTTAAAATTGGATAAATTGGCATTAAACTATATAACAGGTAATAATAGAGTTATAGATCTTAGAGGGCCCATTTTCGCTACAATAACATGCGAAATATTGGAATAGTTGATTCCAAATTAATCTTAATTTTTTAATATTTTCATTAATAATATTTGCAAAAGGTTATTTGTTGGAATAATTATAGAAAGTAATATTCTTAAAAAAAGAAGATATTCTTGAATCCCCTTTCTAAGGCAATAATAGGTATAAATTAATTAAAATAATAAAAAAATGGATAATAGTGATTTAAATGGAGATAAAAGGACAAATAATTTCTGGAATGGGTAAAGGAACTTATTTCATGTCTCAAGAAATTTATATAAAACAGTTCCAGGAAAAGCTCCATTTCAAACCATATGTGGGAACCCTAAATGTAAAACTAGAAAAAAATCGGAAGAATCCTCTTATCAACATTTCAAAGGAAAAATTCAGCTTAATCCTAGGCAAAGGTAAATTTGGTGATGTAAAATTCATAAAAGCGGTGTTAAACCATGATACTGCCGGAGCTTTAGTTTTTCCTGCTAAAACTGAACATACTGAGGATGTTCTAGAATTTATTTCAAATAAAAATCTCAGAGGATCTTTAAAACTTAAAGATGGAGATATTGTGTCCATTACTATCGAATAATAAAATTCATTATTATGCATATCATTAATAAATAGGAAAATAGTTAAAAATCTTACTGCGAGTGATTACCCATGATAAAAGAAGCATTAGAAGCCATTAAAAATGGAGAAATTGTATTAATATTTGATAGTGATAACAGAGAACGTGAAACTGATATGATAGTAGCTGCAGAGTTCATGACCCCCGAATATATGACACAAATAAGGAATGATGCTGGCGGTCTATTTTGCATACCTCTTTCTTCTGAAAACTCAGATGCACTTGGAGTACCTTTTATGACAGATATAATGGAAATTGCTAGTTCAAAGTATCCGGTTCTTGGTGAACTTAATCCTGATGATATTCCTTATGATGAAAAATCAGCATTTTCAATTACTGTAAATCATAGAAAAACCTTCACAGGTATAACCGACAATGATCGTGCATGTACTATAAAAGAACTTGCATTACTGTGTAAAGCCGGTAAACAAAAAGAATTTGGTAAATATTTCCGTGCCCCTGGACATGTAACTCTTCTTAGAGCTGCTAAGGGCCATGTTCGCAGCAGAAAAGGACATACTGAGATGAGTATAGCTTTAATGGAAATGGCTGGACTTACCGAAGTAGCTGTATGTTGTGAAATGATGGATGACAAAACTGGTGGGTCTCTTCCAACAAAAGATGCAAAAAAATATGCTAAAGATCATGGATTAGTGTTTATGAGTGGTGCAGATTTAATAGAGGCTTATACTGAATTTAAAAAGAATAAATAAATTCTATTTTTTATTCTACCTCTCTTTTATGTCAGTAAAACGATCCATAATCTCTTTGAATCCCATATAATTATTAAATTTAGGTTTTTCTGCTAATTTAATTATTTTTTCAATGTCTAGATAATTTTCAATAGTTTTAATAGCGTTTAGACAGAAATCATCTAGCTTAATTTCAACCTCGGGCATATTTCCCCTTTCTGTAAGGCGAATCTTTGGGATAAATGTTAAAAAATCTGTTTTCGTTCTATTTTTTATGAATTGTGATGTAGATTCTGCTATTCCTTCATCATAGATTTTGTTTAATATAATCCCCGCAGTATTTATGCCCATTTTATCCATCATTTCTACATGAGAAACCACATCTACTGCTGCTGTTTCAATGCCTCCCTTGTTACACGGAGAAACCATAATAACGGGAATATTTGCTGCGATTGCTATTTCAGCTGATGAAAATGGAACCTTTTTATTGAGCATACCTGTAAAAATACTCATTACACCTTCAACAATAACAATATCGTAATTATTTTTCTTTATATCTTCAAAAACTTCTTTTAAATCCTTCCATCCGAGTCCACCTATTTTTATAGATGAAAAATTCTCCATCCTTTCTTTATTAAGATATAATGATGGAACAATATCCCTGATATCTGGACCTACCTTAAGAACTCCAACTTTATATCCCTGTTTTCTAAGAGCACCTACGATGCCTGTAGTAATAAATGTTTTACCAGAGTCCGAGCCAGTACTAGCAATCATTATGATCTTTGTACTTGGTTTAAGGGTTAAATTGTTTATTTCCTCTGATTTATCAAAATTTATTCCAGTTTCAACACCTATTTCCATTTTAATATTCTTTAAAAGTATTTTATTGTCATTTTTAATTTTTAATATGTCATTTTCATTTGCATCTATAAATTTAAGGACATTCCCTACCAAATCGGGATTTTCATCCAATGCCCCGTGAACCATCAAACCCACTACATTACCTTCATCGTTTCGTACTCCGGAAAGTATTTCTCGTGGATCGTTAGAGTAGTTAGTCCTCTTTACTAAAGATTTTAGTATTGGTTTTGCATCTCCGGTAATATTACCATAGGTGTGACAATGAAAACCTGTAATCTTTTTTCCTGCCATACCCTCTGTTAAAAAAGAATCTTTAATTATTTTTGCCTCAACACGGTCAGTGCCCACCATCGGAGAAAATGATACATCAAGTAAACCTAAACCTTGCCTATTTACCGGACATGGGGATTTTCTGCCTATATCTGTTTTATTTGCTAGAAACTGGAATCCTGAACACATTCCTAGTATGAACTTTCCCTCAGTGCCCATATTAATGATCTCTTTTTTAAGTTCTTCACTAACACTTTGAGATTCTATTATACTTCCCCCGGGAATTATCAAACCATCCAATTCCTTATGAATTTTGAACCCGTTTATCATTCCATTGTTTCTAACTATGTGTGTTGGTAGATTTCCAAAATCTTCAAACATTGGTAATGTACCTTTAACATAGAGAAATCCTATTTTTTTCATCTTTTGTATGTTTATATATCCTAATATTAAATGTTTTCATTTAATTAAATATGGGAATATTAAGGGCTTTTTTCAAGAGTTTCAAGTTCAATGCCCTTGGTTTCAGGGAAGGTCCAAATAGATATTGCAACACTCAAAGCAAAAATTGAACCTAGGAATATTCCACTTCCAAGGCCATAATTTGTTGCTATCAAAGCAATTAATATTGGTATTAAAAACTGTGTTCAGCGGGCTATATTGAACCCAGAACCCATAGAAGTACATCTTATTTCAGTTGGGAATAATTCAGAGACAAGAAGACCATATCCCCCATAAATTCCTGTCCCTATACCTACAATAAACATGAAAATAAATATAATGGTTGATAATAAGCAATGTTATTCCAGAATAATGATATCATCACCAGACCCCCGGCCAATGATATTGCAAATCCCGAAAATGCCAGTCTTCTCCCAAATCTATCTGCAATATATCCAAATGATAAAAGACCTATAATTCCACCTAACTGGTTAACAATTATCCAAACCGAAGATTTGGCTATGGAAATATGTTGCTGTTGTAGATTGTTGGAAGCCATGAATAGGTGAACCAATAAGCTGAACTTCCTAGTATGGCAAGTAACAATACTTTAAAGAATAATTTTCTGTATGGTTTATAAAATAATGATATGAATTCATTCCTTTATTAATTAAAGACTTTTTGATAACAATATTATTTTTGTTTAACTTATTTTTAAGCCAGAGATCAGATTCTGGCAAATTTCGGCGAATTATGATTACTAATAATGCGGGGAAAACTGAAACAATAAAAGCTTCCCTCTACCCAATGATCGATGCTAATAAACCACCAACAATTGCAGCCATAATGAAACCTACAGGATTCCCAGTTTGTAGCAAAGCCCCGAATTTTCCCCTTAATTTTGCAGGAAATGTTTCATTGACATAAGTCTGCCCTGTGGCCCATTCACCAACAACACCCAATCCTGTCACTATCCGGGATATTATTAAAGTTTCTATACTATTAGAAAATGCACATAGCAATGTGCCTAAACAGTATATAATTATAGTCCATTGAAGAATCAGTTTTCGACCATACTTGTCTGATAAAACTCCGAATACAACACCACCTACAACAGCTGCAATGAGATGCACTTAATGCATATGAAAGCATCAAAGTTGAAGATGTAGTTCAAGACCTATTGGAATAATTAGAAAAGTGAATAATATAAGATCATAAAAATCAAAAACCCATCCAGCCCATCTAAGACCAAATAGTTTATAATGAATCCCAGTAAAATTCTCATACTGATTTAGAAGTGATTTTTTCCTTCGCCTTCTATTAAATGTTCACTACTAAATCTACAGATGTTGCTTTCATTAAATTAACATAGGTCTGTTTATCTTCTAAATTCTTTGCAAAAAACCATCACTTAAAAAAAATAAATAAAAAAAATTTAATGAAATCTGAATCTTATTGTATTTCATCGATCTTAGCCATTATTTCAATTATCTTGGAATCTTCGAAGGGTTTTCCTTGAATTTGAAGTCCTACTGGAATTCCATTAACTTCTCCTGCTTTCATACTTGCAGCAGGTATTCCAGCTAGATTGGCTATTACTGTAAGAACATCATACGAATACATGTCCATTGGTTCTAAAGTAGTACCAATTTTATGTGGTAATTTTGGAACTGTTGGTCCAACTATTGCGTCAACCCCATTTAGAAGTTTATTAACTTCTATTTTAATTAAAGATCGTGCTTGAAGTGCTTTTTTATAATATTTTCCGCTGAATTCTTTTTGACTTATGTAAGAACCCATATGAATTCTTCGAAGTACTTCTTCTCCACATACATCTTCTATTCTTTTTCCATATTTTCTTCCATCATATTTTCTGGTTGCAGAAAAGAATTCTACATAGTTTATGAGGTAGTATGTTGGTAAGCATAAATCAATATAATCGAAACTTAATTCAACTACTTCAGCCCCCATCTCCCCCATTTTATCGATGTACTGTTCAATAATAGTGACTATCTTATCATCAGATACATCGAAGAACTGTTTCACTACACCCAACTTGGTACCTTTCAGTGATTCTCCAGATTGTTCGACTTTATCAATGAAACTTGGAATTTTGTTATCCATGGATGTGCATTCTGTTTCATCATAACCACCTATAACATCGAGCATGAGTGCAACTCCACTTGTGTCCCTAGAAAAGGGGCCTATCTGATCAAAACTCATGGCAAGATCAAGGAGTCCCTGCCTTGAAACAAGACCATATGTGGGTTTAAATCCCATTACTCCACAATGGGATGCAGGGTTTCGTATAGAACCCCCAGTATCAGATCCTATACTCAGATCGCACATTTCAGATGCAACAGCTACTGCGCTACCTCCACTAGAACCTCCAGGGATCCTACCCATTGCAGCAGGGTTTTCTGTATGACCGAAATAGGATGTTTCTGTGGAACTTCCAGCAGCGAATTCATCCATATTGGTCATCCCAATTATAATACCATCTTCTTCCTTTATTCTCTTAACAACTGTTGCATCATAACTTCCAAGGTAATTTTCGAGTGTTTTTGAGGCGGCAGTAATATGAAAATCCTCAACATTTATGTTGCTTTTAATACCTACAACCATCCCAGCAAGTTTTCCAACTTTTTCGCCAGCTTTTATACGTGAATCTATATCTGCAGCACAATCAAGAGCTGGATTCTTATTTATCTCTAAAAAAGCATTATAAATCCCGTTGTTCTTTTCAATATTTTTGCAGAACATTTCAAGGTTGTCTAATGCTGTGATTTCATGATTTTTAATTAATTTAGACTTATCCAATAGTTTCATAGTCACACCTGTAATTATTTTGGATGAATATAATTAGTACATTTTTAATTTATGAACGATTTGTTCTTGTTTTTAATCTACGTTAATATTATAATTTATGATTTATCAATTATTAAAATCTTTAATTAATAAATCGTATTATTAAAAAAATGAGTTGATATTCACTACCCCCAATAAATATAAAGCAATTATTAGTATTGGTTGGTGGATTAAATATATAATAAGAGAGTTTCGACCTAAAAATGAAAAAGTTTTCACAAAATAATTTTTTGAAAGATCAGGAAGTTTAAACTGCCTTTTATAATTTTTGTAAAGTAATCCTCCAAAGAAGAGACCAATTAAAACAACTCCAAACCATGGAAGTAAAGGGAAATAATCAACAGTTTGAAGTGTGTTTGGTATGAATCCCAACCAAACTAACCAACTAAAATCAAATGTAAAATTTCCAAGATAAATCCCCCCTATAATGAAACTTATTCCCAAAAAAAGATTCAAAAATTTACGTTTCAAAAAGGGGTATGCTAGAATAATAGATATTCCAATGAAATGGAGAACACCGAATATTATGAATTCTTGGGGAATAAAGATCCATGTAACAACTGTTATCAATAGTCCTAATGAAAATATTTTTAAACCCCTTTTAAAGTATTTCTTAAATAAGATCCCCTCACCACTTATCTGGGCCCTAGTACTGCTGAGTGTTAATGAAACACCCATTAAAAATATGAATGTTAATGCTGTTATGCGTGCAAAAAACCATAAAAATCCTGAATTTGCATCAAAGGGAAATATTCCAAAAAAAGTAAGATCGAAAATAAAATGGTAAGTTATCATCATGATGATTGCAAGACCTCGGAGGGAATCCACCTCCCAAAATCTTTCATTCAATGATCTTTCCATATTTTTAACCTTTTGTAAGTTCAAAACTTCCTTTATAGATATGATCATCCCCCAAAGTATTTAATAATCCATCATAACTATAAAAATTATTATCTCTTGTTATTACTATTAAATTTTTTTAAATAGTAAACTAACAAATAAACCCTGAACATTATAAACATTATTTAAATTATTTAAATTATGAATAAAAGCCCCATTAAATTTGAATTTAAATATTATAATTTATCCCATCTTAGAAAGTAATCTTTATTTTTTAATAGCAATTCGTAAAATGGATATAATCTAATGATTATATAAAAATTCATGAAAGGCACCAAAATGTATGAAACACTTCTATTAAAACAGAGCGAAATAAAAGAACTCATTAGTATGAAAGAAGTTATAGAATCTGTTGAAACAGCTTATAGTGTACATGCAGACAGAAAAGTCCAAATGCCTGCAAAAAAATATTTGTTTTTTAAAAAATATAATGGTGATCTGCGTATTATGCCTTGTTTTATCAGGAACATGGACGAAGCAGGTGTTAAGTGCGTTAATGTACACCCAGATAACCCGCTAAAACATGATTTACCAACTGTTATGGGAGTTATAGAACTTTTTGATCCAGAAACTGGATTTCCTCTATCGGTTATGGACGGTACATGGATCACAAATATGAGAACAGGAGCTGCAGCAGGTGTCGGAACTAAATACCTCGCGAAAAAAGATTCTACTAAACTTGGAATTATAGGTGCTGGTAAACAAGCATTTACACAGTTAATGGCACTTAGAGAAGTTATGGATATCGAAAGTGCCAAAGTTTTCTGTAGGACATGTTCTTCGAGAGAAAATTTTGCAAAAATGGCCAATGAAAAATTCGGGTTAAATGTTAAAGCTGTTGCTACAGCACAAGAAGCTGTACGAGATGTGGATGTTATTGTAACAGTAACCCCTGCTAATAAACCAATATTAAAATATGAATGGATTAGTCCTGGAACTCACATAAATGCCATGGGTGCAGATGCTCCAGGTAAACAAGAGCTAGAATCCAATATTCTTACAAAATCAAGAATCTTTATTGATTGCTGGGAACAAGCCCGACACAGTGGGGAGATTAATGTGCCTGTCGAAGAAGGTCTACTTACCAGAGACAATATCGATGCTAAAATTGGTGATGTAATAACAGGTAAGGCAAAGGGTAGAATTTCTGATGAAGATATCACTGTGTTCGATTCTACAGGTTTAGCAGTTCAAGATGTGGTTACAGCGTGGAAAGTCTATCAAAAAGCTCTTGAAAGAAATATAGGGAGTAATATAAACTTCCTTGACTGAATGTCTGACATAAGTTTATAAAGTTGAAAATTATATCTTAGTCTGGTGGTTTAATGTATGAACATAAGATATACCGAACTGAAGTTCTAAACAAAATGGACCATGTGTTTGAACGTTACCGATACTTAATAAGATCTAAATCGTTTAAGAAAGAACAAATGGAAACCATTGATTATCATCTGACTGAGATAATGAAGGTTTTAAACGATTGCTAGACCCCTTCAATCTTAATTTAATATTATTATTTACTAACATATTTCAAAATTCTATTACTTTTATTCATTTAATATGGAGACTTTGACAAATATTGCAAGTGTATAAATAGATTGAATTATCAAATCCATCTACATCATTTGTTGTTGGACTTTCAGGTGCGACATATCCAGACCTATGATGATGTTAATAATTCAGATCACTTACTAATGCTTTATTGCAGAACCATTTGTTGTTCTAGACCATTTTATTTAAGAATTACAATTATAATATTACTTTTACGGGACTTGGAGTCTCCAGAAGAATGGTACCGTTATAGATGGCATTTATGTTTAAGGGACTTGAATTCGCATTCGAAGACTTAAAGTAAAATTACTATTAATTAATATATTGGTTATGATAATCATTTTAGCATAACTAGAATAATTTATAAGAATATTAAAAATTTTTTATTGATAATAAAAAATTTATGAGCGGATAAAAATGAAAGCAGTTGTCTTTGATAATTCTGGAACATTAATAAAGCGTTATAGAGCCATTAAAGATATTAAAAATGGAATTATATGCGATAATGTAAATTCTATTGATATAGTAGATAATGATAAAAACCGTGCCCTTGTAGTTTTACAAACTGATCCATCAAATTGTATTAATAAAGCCAGACCAGACCAGACTATTACTCATTTCCTGAAAAAAAATGAAATAGATTTTGATATAAGCTATTCAGATGAGGATATAGGGAAAAAAGAACTTTTGAATGCGATAAAAGATGATAAATCATTTATGAGTGATGTACAGGACACATACAATACTGTAGTTGGGAAACATTATAATGTCCATATATGTAGTGGATCAGGTTTTATTGTAAATATGGAAACAGGACTAATAGAATTTACTATAACAGCAGGTGGTAAGATCTTTGATGAAGTCACATGTGTGGTTAATGAACTAAAAAATAGAGGAGTAGAAATGTTTATAGCATCGGGAGATAGAAAAACTTCTCTTGTACAGCTTGCAGAGTTCATCAATATCCCTAAAGAGAATGTGTTCGATACCGCAAGTTCTAGAAGGAAAAAGGAGATTGTAATGGATTTAAAGAAAAAATATAAGGTAATGATGGTAGGAAATAGTTCAAACGATGTTCTAGCCATTGAAGAAGCAGATGTGGGTGTTCTTACTCTACAACAAGGAGAAACTCCTCCAAAAAAAGTACTTGGTACATCTGATTATGTTATTAAAAATATTAAAGATGTTCTTAAAATAGATTTTTAAGTTTTTAAATAATTATTAGTAGTTTAATCCATAATTAAGTCCATAATAATATGTTTATATGTTCTACTGTAGAAATTAAATATTTTTCAATTTAATTATTATTCTACTGTAGATAAAAATTAGTTCAAAAATTACTTGGATAATTTTAATATTAATTCTATAGCAATATTATTATAATACCATAATAGCAAACTCAAATGTATCATATGTCATTTAAAAATTGTTTAAAGTATGTTCTTATTCACTATGACATTTTTGATATAGTTAAGAATTATGCAGTTTTCTTCTCATTGATTTGTAAGTAATTAAAAGTGCAATAAGAATAATTGGGCCAATAATGTCCATATACAAAACTGATCCAACATTTCCTGGAGCATAGTTCGAGTATTGGATCATGTTGATTATATGGCCATATGCATCTCCAAGTAAGAAGATTGAACTAGAAATAACTGTTGCAGTCCAAAAGTTATCTCTTATCCAATAACACAATACACCGAGAACACCTACAGAAAGATTTGCAAATGCTACTTCAGACTGAAATGGACTACTTGGAGCCCAACCAATATTAGCTGCAACTTGAGCTGATAAAAAGAAATGACCAATAAAAGCCCATATGCTACCAATACCTACCGATATAACTAAAAAAGATATTAAAAATGTTTCAACTACTCGTTCGCTATTTAATGGTCTAGATTTGATTTTAGAGTTTAATATAACCAAAATTGCCGCTAATATAGTTAGAAATAATATGATATATGCAAAGTCCATTAATCACACCACTATTTATAAATTTAAATAATAATAAATTCAAGAGTTGTTTATAACCCATATTGGTCAATATAAATAAACTATTTAATAATTATTACGGATAATCACAATTTTTAGATAATAAAAATATTACCAACAAAAAATAAAATATAAATATTACAATTTGATTCAAATTTCCTAATTTATGAAAGTTATTAATATAATTTAGTAATAAGAAAAATTATTTCTGATGACTAACATCAATTAAATCATATTTAAGATTTCCTAATCCTATTTCTCTCCCATATCTAAGCTGCACATGCCCATCAACCATATCCCAAATGCCTTTAAATTTATCTTCACCTTCTAAATAATTTTGGTGGAGAAGGGAGTCTTTAAAACCCATTTGATGATTGACTAGATCATAACTTGCAGCATCGAGTGCAACAGGATCATCTGAGACCAATATACCAATATCAGGTACTATAGGACTGTCACTCCATGGCAGGCAATCACAATCTGGAGTAATGTTCATTAAAAAATTCATATAACCGACTTTACCCTTTTTATTTTTAACTGCACCTAAAGCATATTCGGTCATTCTCTCAATAAATTCATTCATATTCTCCAAATCAAGTTTAATAAGAGAGTTCGAACACGCAAATATGCAGTTGTTACAAGCAATACATCTATCATAAACCATTTCAGCCCCAGTTTCAGTCATTTGCATGGCTTGTTCAGGACAAGATTCAATACAAGTTCCGCATGAAGTACAACCTTCTAATATAATTGGTTTGACACAAGCATGTTGTTCGATTTTTCCAGGTATTGCCGCACATCCCATTGCAAGATTTTTTATTGCCCCACCAAAACCAGCCATTTCATGCCCCTTGAAATGAGACATTACAATCATGCTGTCTGCAGATATAATATCTCCTGCAATCATAACATTTTCAAAATGTTTTTGTTTAATTTCAACATTCTTCCAATTCTCTCCTCTAAGGCCATCTGCTATTATTATTGGTGCACCTGAAACTGCATAATCAAAACCATGAAGAACAGCTGTTTTAATATGAGTTGGAGAGTTATGCCTACTTCCATAATAGAGGGTGTTTGTATCTGTTATAAAGGGTTTTGCACCTATTGAAACGATTTTATCGACTATTTGTCTAACTAAAACTGGATTAATATATGAATCATTGCCCTCTTCACCAAAGTGAAGTTTCACTGCAACCAAATCATCTTCTTCCATTAAATTATTAAATTTAGCAGCTTCGAAAAGTTTTTTTACCTTATTTATCTTGTTGTCTTCATCTGTTCTAGATCTAAAATCTGTGAAGTAAACATCGCTTCTCATTTAATCACCCTTTTGGAATATACTAGATTTATCTCATTATCTGAATAGTTTCAATGATTTTTTTATTTGTTATTGAATAATAATAGTTGTCTACTTTTAAGGATATTCTGATAATTATTTAGCTCGATTATACCATTGTCAACTTTATCAAGTAGTTTGAGATCAAAGGTTCCCTCACCCAATGTTAGATGTTGGTCTTTTTCACCATTATTATCATTCAAATGATAATAAACTATCCTATCCATCTTAAAAAATGCCTCCACATTTTCACTGGTATTTGCATGACCCGTATCAACAGTAGCATAGGCCCCACATTCATTTATAAAAAATTGATGTTCTTCTGCACTGTTACAGAAATATGCATATTTATTTGGCATATTTTCCACTGAAAATTTAATTCCCCTTTCCATTGCATAATCATTAACATGTCTAAGTGTTTCAATGGCATGATCCATGCCATATTTTCTAACTCTCTCTTCAAAACGATGAATTAATCCTGGATGGGTTGTAATAGCAATTGCATTAATTTCTACAGCAAAGTCTATTGTTTCTTCCAGTTGTTTTAGGGTTTCTTCCCTTATTCCTGGATTTAAACTTCCAGGGTTAAGATCTATTGTGGGAGAATGTAGATAAACGTCAACATCATAGGAATAAAATGCTTCGTAAACTTTATTTTCCATTTTTAAAGCATTTCTAGGCCAATAAGGGCCTTCACATAGAATTTCCATTAGTTGAAATCCATCTTTTGTAGCTATTTCAAGGCAGTCTTCCAAAGGACTCATAAATAGTGCTAGTGTTGAAAATCCTATTTTCATAATATGATTTTAGTGTTTCAGATAGTTAAATTTTTATTTTTATATAACCGAAATCTATAGATATGTTATCGATATATCAAAAATAAATATATCTAAATTAGTTATAGTGGAGTGAAATAATGACTGAAAATGACAGGCCCAAATTGGGAGTTTCACAAAATGATTTCAAAGACCAAAATGATCAAATTGATTGTGATAATATCCTATCTAAAGGCTTTAAAGAATATGATATAAAACTTTTAAGAAGTATGAAGGGATTTGGCAAGATGATGAGTCTCTGGTTAATAAGTAAAGAGAGAAGCCATGGTTATGAACTCATGAGTAAGATGAATGAGATCAGTCCGTCTGCCGAGGAAACTGTAAGAGGCCCTAGTAAAATTTATCCCGTGCTTCATGATTTAGAGGAAGCAGGCCTAATTGAAGGTGCTTGGGAATTAAATGGCAAAAGAAAAGTAAAATATTATGAAGTAACTGATGAAGGAATTCAAACACTCAATCGAATCAAGGAGATATTCAAATGTCACAAAATTAGGCATACAATACTGGAAATGCCGTAGAAACTTCTCCAGAAATCAACAACACAACAATGTATATGGGCACAACCAATGGAAATTTCTATGCACTAAACACTGCAAATGGTGCTATGTTATGGACATATAATCTTAACGACACAATAAAATCGTCAGATGTTCTCGATCCAAACGATAATACTGTATTTGTAGGATCTGATAGTGGTAATTTTACGGCATTGGATATGCGAGATGGTACACTAAAATGGTCTGTTAACACTGGAAATGTAGAATCTACAGCAGCATTAATGGGAGAGAATATAGTTGTAACTTCAAACACCGGAACTGTATATGTGTTAAATAAATACAGTGGTAAAGAAGTGGAGTTATATGTCATGATATTATCTATTTAATTCACCGTTAACATCACCTATTGTGTATGGTGATGACATATTAGCCGGTGATAACAATGGTAATATGTATGCAATGGACTTCTCAAGAAAGGTAGGAGCACCATCAATGATTTATATTATGTAGCCGCAATAGTGATCGTAATATTTGCAGGACTTATAGCTCTTAGAATGTTAATTGGAAGAAGAAAGAAAGAAGGAGAATAAATAAATAATTCCTTTTTTTTATTTAAATCAAAATAATATTTTTTTTAAAATTATCAAATTTAAACTATTGATCATTTAATGTTCAATAAGTATATTGATATTAGACTATTTCTTGCGAAAGCTGAATTTCTATTGCTGAGACGTTTGTTGAAATACCCTCATTATTTAAAATTTCTTCTGTTCGAATATTTATATCTCCTAATTCTGCATCTGTTATAAACCGGTTTCTTACTATTTCAGCTACATCAACAGCCCTGCTTATTGCTCTTCCCCTCGCTTTGATGCTGACTTCTGAAATTCCGCCATTCATCTGAGTTACTACTGCTAAAACATAGTTCATTACTGGTTTGTTTCCTACATATACTACATTTTCCTCTGTCATCGTTTTATCCTCCAAATTCTTACACTGATTGATTAGAATATATAAATTAATATATAAATTTTATGTATGGCCATTGCATATGTTCTGCTATAAATAAAGGAATATAGGAACCCACACAACCTTGAATGTTATAATCCACTAATAAAATCATGAATGAATTGAAAAATTAGTGGATTATTTTGGATCTTAATAACTCAATGTAGGTAATTGTAATTAAATAATAAATCAACATATTATGGATTTTTTTTACGGAATATGATTATTTTACTCTCACTAATCCCATTTTTATCGTTTATAGGAATTATTGTACCCTCAATCATTGTTTTAACATTAGTTTTAGATGTAATTAGGACTGCTCCATTTTTATCATCAAGATTATTTTCATAAGAAACATCAATTTTTAGTTCGAGATTATTAAATATTTCATAAATATTTTTTCCTATAGACGATTCTTTATTACAACTTATGAGCTTCTCAGCTGCAGAATTCATATATTTTATCCTTTCTTTAGAATCTATAGCTATTACACCATCACTAATTGATTTCAATAAAGAAAAGATCACTTTATCATAATTTTTTAATATTTCTTCTTCGTTTCTGTTGAGGAGTATATCTATAGCTGTGTAAAGTTCATTTTCCTCAAATGGCTTGTGAAGGAATCCAAATGGCTCTTTAAGTATGAATGCTGAAGGATGGGTAGTTTTAGCCCGTTCAACTGTACTTTTATCAGAATAAGCTGTGAGATAAATAACTGGTATGTCAAATTTGGTTCTTATGGTTTCAGCAGCTTCAATACCATCAATTTTACCCTCTAATACAATGTCCATAAGGACTAGATCTGGTTTATATTTTTCACTAAATTTTACTGCATCTTCACCAGTAGAAACAATTGCAGGAACTTTATATCCTGCTTTTTCTAGACTTTTTTTAATATCATCTGCAGTAATCCTCTCATCCTCAACAACCAAAATTTTAGCATCCATTTAATGCCTCCCGGAAAATAGTAGTTTAATGGTTAAAAACAAGCATAAATCCACTAATACTATAATCATTGTCTCTAATTATCTTTAGATTACATTTAACTGGAATATCTTCCCCTTGCTTATTCTTTAAGATAACATTATCTTTCAAGAGTTCATTTTTTTTATAAAAATCGTGTAGTGATTTATACTGTTTATCTAAGGGTGTGAATACTTCCCCTAATTCTTTCCCACTTGCATCATTTAAATCCCAACCAGTTAAAGATTCGGCAAGTGAATTCATCAATATTATTTTTCCATAAGCATTGGTTGATATCACGGCATAATTAATGTTTTTAAGCATTGCTGATAGGAGCATATCATGATCCTTCTCCATTTTATGGCGATGTAATGTTATTTCAATAACTTTATGAAGTTCACTTTCTTCAAATGGTTTTTTCACAAGTCCAGTTTCATCCTTAACTATATATCCCGAAGGTTCAGTTATTTTAGCACGTTTTATTGTGTATTCATCCGAGTATGCAGTTAAATAAATCACAGGAATATTATAACGCAATTTTATCTGTCCTGCTGCTTCTATACCGTCCATTTTACCTTTTAATCTAATATCCATCAATACTAAATCCGGTCTAAGTTTTCCTGCCTTGTCTACTGCATCCTCCCCAGTAGAAACCATGGCAGGAACCCTATATCCTGCATTTTCCAGACCACTCTTAATATCTTCTGCAGTGATTCTTTCATCTTCAACAACCAAAATCTTTGATCCCATTCATTTTATCCCCCAAACGATCTCCAATAATTTTGATTTATCTAACGTTCAATAAGTATCTTATTAATAGAGTCTAAAACTGCTTCTACACTTGCTAATACAACATCATCTGTAGTAGATCTTCCTGTTGCACTATTTCCACTTTTATCCCCCATTACTACAAAAACCTCTGCAAGGGCATTTGTACCTCCAGTGATGGCTTCTATATTATATTCCTTGAGTTCAATATCAGCAGTTTCCCCTACAAGACTCTGTATTGCATTTATAGCCGCATCTACAGGGCCAACTCCAGTTTTTGCTGTAGTTTTAATTTTACCCTCAATGTTCAGTTTTACTGTTGCGGTAGGCATAACATTATCGCCAGTCATAACCGAGAATCCTTCAAGCTTAACAATTTCAATATGAGCTTTTCCAAGTACAGTTTCTGACATTGCTTTTAGATCAGCATCTGTAACACATTTCCCTTTATCGCCAAGTTTTTTTATCTGATCAAAGACTTTTTCAAATTGATTTTTATTTAAGTCTATTCCATATTCTTCAAGTTTAGATTTAATTGCATTAGCACCTGTATGTTTCCCCAATACAATTCTACGTTTATGTCCTACCATTTCAGGAGTTATAGGCTCATATGTTTCGGCTTTTTGAAGAACTCCGTGCACATGTATTCCAGCCTCATGAGCAAAAGCATTATCACCGACAATAGCTTTGTTTGGTGGCATTTTAATACCAGTGATCCTTGATACGAACTCGGAGGTATCTACTAAAAGTGGAGTATTAATATTGGTCTTTATGTTATATTGAGATGTTAATGCCATTACAACTTCTTCTAAGGATGCATTACCTGCTCTCTCACCTAATCCATTAATAGTTACATGTGCTTGGACTGCTCCCGCTTCAACTGCACTGAGGGAGTTTGCAGCAGCAAGTCCAAAATCATCATGACAGTGCACACTAATGGGGGTAGATAATATTTTTTTAAGTTCAGATATCAAGTATTTCATTGATAATGGTATCATAACACCTACAGTGTCTGGTACATTTATGTAATCCACACCTGCATCTTCAACAGCAGTATATATCTCTTTGAGAAAGTCAAATTCGGTTCTGGTGGCATCTTCTGCTGAAAACTCAGCGATTATTCCATGATCCTTTATATATTCAATTGCATCGACTGATTTACTGAGGATTTCTTCTTGGCTCATTTTGAGTTTATATTTCCTGTGAAGAGGAGATGTTCCTATAAATGTGTGTATATAATCGACTCCACAGTCGATTGCAGCGTTAAGATCGTTATTTAAAGGTCTTGCCAAACCACATATTTTAGAGTTGAGTCCAAGTTTTAAGATTTCCCGTGCTGCTCTCATCTCACCAGGAGATGAAGCTGGAAATCCAACTTCCATTGTATCAACACCAAGTTTATCTAATTTTTTTGCAATTCTTATCTTTTCATCGACTGTTATTGCTACACCTGGAGTTTGTTCACCATCTCTTAAAGTGGTATCAAATATTCTTACACTATTAGGTAAATTCATAGTCTTTTTCACAGTTTCTATATACATTAGACAGACCCCGTATGATTTGAGTTTATATAATATTGGTATTAGTTTTTACTTTAAAAAAATTTGGCATTAATTATTAACAAAACAATTAATTGAACTATTAAATCAATATTTAGTTTCAAGTACCCATAATCAAGCTAAGGAAGTTTCTAAGTCCCGGAGCAAGTCCCAAGATAAAAATGGCTAATTTCAACATGTTTGCTATTGTTCTATCTTCTATATATGTGTCAATAACATAAAGAGCACCTAATATTACGCCTATTTTAAGTGGGAACATTATTGCAGCAGTACCAAAAACAGCTGTTAATGCACTGGGAAGTACATGCTGCTCATAGTATCCATAGTAATCCACAGCAATAAACGTTGATGATGCATCAAATAGATGAGCAGTTAATACGCTTAAATTAAATTTATTATTTAATAAAGACCATTTCTTTCTTAAGAGTACAAATATTCCAGATATAATAGCCCATACTCCTACAACTTGGATAGTTGCAATTGGGTTAATTGGACCCATAAATAGAATATTAGGAACACAAAGAACAGCACCAACAATAAATATGAAGTACCTATAATCAAACTTTGTTCTCTTTTCTATTAATACTGCTGCTAGAACAGTAACAATTGCCATTGATCCCGTTAAAAGATAAATACCCGGAGTTACTAGAAGATAGGTAAGTGGATAAATATTATTATCAACAAGAGCCCTAGTACTCGATCCAAAAAATATGAATGGAATAAGTGGGATCATAAGCTCGGCAGGGTCTTTTTTGATATATTTAAACATTTTAATTATTACAAGGATAATAATACCCAATATTATACCAAATACTATGGTGTTAAGAATGGTATATCCCGGATGGAGGTAAATGAAGTTTTGCCGAATGTATTCAAGTATTCCCTGAAAAAAATCAAATATCATGATTTTAATATAGATCTCAACAGTTTAAAATTATGGTAAATTTGTTAAGAATCATAAAAAAAAATTATGTCTAAAAATTAATTATATTAGAAATATACTCTAACCTATTCTTTTAATTTTTTTGTTGATCACTTCTTTCAATATGAGTGGTAAAGGCGTTCTATCACCATATACGTTCGTTTTTCCTGATAATATAACCTCAATTATATTTTCATACGAAAAATCTGCATCTAATTCTGTTACACAACTTCCTATGGCTTCTAAAAAGTGAGCATCACTTGATCCTATTTCTGGGATGTTCCTTTTGATAGCAAGATTTTTTGCACGCCAGTTTGAATAACCAAAAACATATCTTGAATTCATGGTTTCTATTGCATCAATATCCAAATCCCTAACATTATCACATAGTCCTTCTCTGTATCTTACAAATGGATGAGCAGCAACTGCTATTCCTCCAAGATCACGAATATTTTCAACTGTTTCTTCAGGAGACAATCCTTTTTTAACATCCTCATTTATTCCTAAAGCTACAATATGTCCCTTGCTCGAGCTTATTTCCATTGCAGGTACTACAACAAAATCTTTAAAGTCTTTAGCCTCTTTTATAGTAGCCATTGATCCTTTAATCGTGTTATGATCAGCAACGGCAATAGCATCTAATCCTATTGCTCTTGCTTTCTTTACTATATCTTTAGGAGATGCAGTAGAATCATTTGAATGTGTGCTATGTATATGTGGATCCAATATCATTTTAAATTTCCTCTTAGTATTATTAGTTAATTCTTGAGATTTGTTTTATTATGAAATTATTTCTGGATTATTTTAATATTTAATGTGTATGTTGAGATATTATAGTTTTTATAAGACCAACCGGACCTGCCATCATTACATCTCCTGCAGGTGCAGCGTAATGAACATTTAAGTCTGTTTTTTCTAATATTTTTCTCATTGGACCTGTTGCAACAATACATTCAACACCATTCATAGGTGCTGTGACCCATGCACCATGTCCCTCATCTTCATGTACTTCTTCATGAGTAATGGTACCATTTTCAAGTTTTCCAAGTAGATGTACGATCTTTTCTGGATCTAAAGCCCGGGTATGATGTTCAAAAACTCCTAATATTTTGTTATTTTCAAACGATGCTGCTAGGGTATGACCATTTCCAATGTCCATAACTATGTAACTATTAATATTTTTAACATAATTATCGCAAGTTGCTCCACAAACGGAAGCAAATTTAGAATCCATAATAGTAGTTTTATATCCTTTTAAAGTATTTAAAACACCATTCATCCTGGTAAAATATTCAGGAACTTCATTATAATAAGCAAATTCTTCAGGACCTCTTGCAACATCTAATTTTTCCTTTATTTTCATGAAACGAAAATTACGATCTCCCATTCCCTCCATATAGCCATGATCCTGAACTGCCACACCGATATAATCAAAATCTAATGTTACATCAAATTGTAATAAAGCATCTCGAATAGCATTTAAATCAATATCCTTAAGTTCGATATTGCCTAGTTCCGGATGATTTTCATTATTAGGGACAATTTTTATTCCCAAAGACCTTACTCGGTTTATATCATCCCTTATAGTTCTTGCAGAACTTTCGGTCATTAGAACATTATAACCCCTTGCTAAATGGTTCTTTACTGCATTGTTTACTGGTCCTCCTCCCATTGTAACTCCTTTAATTAATAGATCATTATGATGTCCTCTTATTCTATTTGCAATTATTTTGGTAGGTGCAGGCATTACAATTTTAACAGAATTTTCGATTGGTTCATCTGTATTGTAAAGCATTATATCCTGAGTTCCAACTCCAATATCAACAGCTAGTATCTTCATATTTTTACATCTGTTTTTTGATTCATATTAAATTATCAAAAAATAAATAATGTACAAATATGTACAACAAAGGTTTAAGTAGTACATAAATATAAATTTAATTTATACATTAAACTTAAAATGTAGGTATCCTAAGAATACATAAAATTCAAATAGGATGTATGATTGTATCTTATTTAAATATAATATAAAAAAAATTTGTTTAAGGTGATTAAATGTATAAAATAACACTACCAGAAAAGGATACTCCAAAACAATGGTATAATATAGCTGCAGATCTTCCAGTTGAACTTCCAGCACCATCACAAACAGAAGAAGGCCATCAACTTGAAAATCTACCCAAAATATTCTCAAAATACGTTCTTGAACAAGAGATGAGTCAAGAGAGATGGATAGATATTCCAAAAGAAGTTAGAAATGTTTATAAACAGGTTGGAAGACCTACTCCACTTTTTAGAGCAACAGGACTAGAAAAATATTTGGACACACCTGCCAAGATCTATTACAAACGAGAGGATATGTCTCCAGTAGGCAGTCATAAACTGAACACAGCAATAGCACAAGCATATTACGCTAAAAAAGCTGGTGCTGAAAGATTAACAACAGAAACTGGGGCAGGACAATGGGGATCAGCTTTATCTCTTGCATGTTCCCTTTTAGATCTTGAATGTACAGTTTATATGGTGAATGTTTCATTCAAACAAAAACCATATCGTAAAACTGTTATGCATCTTTATAATGGAGAAGTAATCCCTTCACCAAGTGAGAGAACAGAGTTTGGAAGAAAAATACGTAAAGAAGATCCTAATCATCCAGGATCACTTGGAATAGCAATATCAGAAGCAATTGAAGATGCTTTAACAGATGATAAGGTATTCTACGCACTTGGAAGTGTATTGAATCATGTTCTCCTACATCAAACTGTTATAGGTCTAGAAGCTAAGAAACAATTCGAAATCATAGATGAAACTCCAGATGTAATGGTTGGCTGCGTCGGAGGAGGAAGTAATTTTGGAGGAGCAGCATTCCCCTTCATGAAAGACAAAATTTCGGGAGATCTTGATTGTCAATTCTTAGCTGCAGAACCTTCATCTTGCCCAACATTAACACAAGGCGAATATAGATACGACTACGGTGATACAGCAGGTTTAACACCATTAATGAAAATGTACACACTTGGACACGAATTTGTACCTCCTTCAGTACATGCAGGTGGTTTAAGATATCATGGAATGTCACCATTAGTCGCTTTACTCGTAAACCAAGGTTTAGTAGAGGGAAGAATAGTTAACCAGACAGAACTTTTCGAAACAGGAAAAATATTTGCTAATGCAGAAGGAGTTATTCCTGCACCTGAAACTTGTCATGCAATTAAAGTTGGAATGGACGAAGCAATAAAATGTAGAAAAACTGGAGAAGCAAAAAATATATTTATAAGCTTTTCAGGACATGGTTTACTCGATCTTCAGGGATATGATGACTTTTTAGAGGGCCATTTAACCCAATAATATCCCTTAATTTATTTTTTTTTAGAAATAATCATATTTCATTGGATTAATATTTTATTAAATTAATAATCTGATTTTAATAAAACTTTAAAAAAATAATTCAAATTTTAAATATCAGTAAAAACTAATCTATTTTAATTCTAATTGAATTTAAGATATTTTATTAATATTTGAAATATTTATTTATATGATTCGATCTATATGATTAATTAGATAATAATGGAGGATAATAGTTATGTATCAAATAGGGGAAGCCTTGATAGGAAATGGCAATGAAATAGCTCACGTTGATTTAGTAATAGGAGATAAAAATGGCCCTGTCGGTGCCGCATTCGTGAATAACATGGCTAACATGTCAATAGGACACACACCACTTTTATCTGTTATAAGACCTAACTTGCTAACCAAACCTGCTACGCTTATAGTACCAAAAGTAACTGTAAGAGACTTAAAAGATGCAGATAAGATCTTTGGACCTGCACAAACTGCTGTTGGTCGGGCTGTAGCAGATGCAGTAGCTGAAGGAATAATACCAAAAGAAGATGTAGAAGACATTGTAATAATTGCAGGAATATTCATACATCCTGGTGCAGAGAATTACCGTAAAATCTACCAGTACAACTATGGTGCAACTAAGTTAGCACTACAAAGAGCAATGGAGGATTATCCGTCTGTGAAAAAAGTTTTAGCAGAAAAAGATCGTGGAACACATCCAGTAATGGGATTCAAAGTAACCAGACTATGGAGTCCTCCTTATCTTCAGGTTGCTCTAGACTTAGACAACATGGACGATATGGAACGTATAATTAATACACTTCCTAACAGAGAAAGAATACTCATTGAAGCCGGAACACCACTAGTTAAGAAGTTTGGTGTTGGAATCATTGGAAAAATAAGAGATCTTAAAAATGATGCATTTATAATAGCAGATCTAAAAACTTTAGATGTTGGACGTATTGAAGTTAAAATGGCTGCTGATGAGACTGCAGATGCTATAGCCATTTCAGGACTTGGTACAATAGAATCAATTGAAAAGGCTATTCATGAGGCACAAAAACAGGGAATATACTCAATTTTGGATATGATGAATGTGGAAAACATCGTTGAAAAACTTCAAGTACTTGAACATAACCCAGATATTGTTTTACTCCATAGAAACGTTGATCTAGAAACTAAACAAGCTGAAAGAGGAGAAAAACTTGCAGAAGTTACTGAATGGGGTAATATAAACCAGATCAAAGAGATTCTTGGTGAAGGTAAACTTGTTGCTGTTGCTGGAGGAGTAACTCCAGATCGTGTTGATAAAGCCCTTGATAGTAAAGCAGATATAATAGTCGTTGGTAGATACATCATCGGTTCAAGGGATGTGCGTCGCTCGGCACAGGACTTCTTAGATCGCATGCCACAAGATCCTGACACCATGAGACTAGCTATGGATGAAGACGAATCTATCTGAATAGTTTGAGGATTAATTCTAAATATCCCCATTTATATTTCTATTTTTTTTGAAATTGGCTTTTTTTTCTTTGTAATTAATGGAGATCCATTATTTGAATTCTCTTTTGAAATATTTAGTAAATTAATAGATTTCACATAAATTTATTCAATGAACATTATACATAAATTAAAATATTATAGTCTAATTACAAAAAAAATAAGTCTTTTATGTGTTTATTACTAAAAATGATATTGTAAAGTAATAATTTAAGTTGAAAACCTAATGGAGTAATTATTATGATACTAGGTATCATCAGATTAATAACTCCACTTTATAACTATTTTTAACATAAAAGCTATATGAAAAGTATTACGTTAAATTATATTCTTCTCATCAATTAATTTTTTTATTTTTTCTTTTCATATGTTTTCATGGATATGGTGTTATTTTGTTAACAATTAATCTGGATGTGTACGTTCAGGAAGTAACAATACAGCACCAATAAAAAAGCATATACCTCCTGTAAATGTTCCTAGATTCACTAGTGTTAAATTAATTGGCTGTCCAGTTAATGGTAGAACAAAAGCAGCAATTGCGGAAACACCAAAAGCAATTGACCCTAATAGGTTTAATAATGCTATTTGCCATGAAAGATTTCCTATTTTCCATGAGAATAAGGAGTGTCCTACCTCCATCCACACCAGCCCACTTGCAATCAAAAAACAGACTGATCCATATACATCAGGCCCCCAAACATGGTGGTTTATCTGTTGAATGGTTAGAGTACTGTTCAGAGCGTAGAAAGTGCTTATATTAAAAAAAAGTGTACCAATTAACTGTACAACACTAGCAAGCCAATCAATCCTACGGGGTTCCCAAGTAAAAAAACGTTTTTTCTCATTTAATAATAAACCTTTAGGGGTTTGACGTGTGTTTACAGTTTCAATGTACTGCGAGAAGGCAGCTGTTGTAAAAAAAATTGAGCCAATGAAAAATGTCATTCCATCTATTTGATTGCCAACCCAATCCACATAACCTGGTGCAGCACCAGCTGCAAAACAAATAGAACCAAATGCGAAGAGTATACCTATCCACCATCCAATTGCTCCTGGAGCCCACCATGTGGATTTATTTCCTCTATCCAAAAGATTGTAGTGTTTACGATGGTCTCTAGAATCCCAATTGACTTGAGTACCTTTAGGATGTCTTAGAATTGCTCTTGTTACAAAAGGTCCAGGGCCTTCAGTTTTTATACATGACCATCCCTCGGGGAGGTTGAGTGAAGATATCTCTGAACAACTTACTTTTGTTTCCTTCAATTTTTACCTCCATGTGCCCATAAAATAGTAATTTCTATAAATAATTCTTAAATTATGTTATATTAATACATTATATAATAAAATTATGCCCTAACTCCACAATACCAATCCAAAATAACTTCGTCATAGTTTCATTTAAAAAGGTTGGAAATTTATAATCCAATTATTTAAAAATAATTTATTAGATGACAAACATATTATATTCAGATTAAAGGAATATTCAGAAATAATATTAAGTTTAATAACAGTTAATTATTAGAATGCTAATGAGGAGCTAAAATGACAATATTGGGTATCATCAGATTAATAACTATATTTTAGGGTCATTCTTAACATAACTTTTCGGATAAAATTATTATTTTTGATTTTATTAATTCATGTAAATATGCAGACAAGATACAATTTAAAAGTCAATGGGCTGTATTTTTCGACTATTCATAGACCACAATTTTAGAATTAAACTATCATATCTCTCTCAAATCATTTTTCGCAGTATATCATCTATCTATCAAAGTTTTTATTGATATCTACATGTTATTTTATTATCGATTGCTTAGTTTCCCGCTAGCTTGATTACTCATTTTTATGTTATTAAAGGTGAATGAGAATATTTAATCATTTATAGCATATTTCAACTAGTCGGATCTTTATAGCAAGTAAAAATTGCAATGGAGAAACGTTTACTCATTTTAGGATCAATGATTCATTAATTAAAATATTGTATTTAGTATAAGACTTCTTGCAATATCAATTTAGAAAATGATAATAGATATGGTAGCAATGCAAATAATCAAGATTTTTGTGGCACTGAATGCTGAATTAAATTAATTATGAGTTTTATATTTTTTTTATCGAGGTTTTATTTTGTTTTTTAAGAGTAGATGCTCTTCGCATAGTGATCAACAGTTTTAAATAATAGTTCACTATTAATATCATTTACAAACCGAATTATTTTAAAACCGAATCATTCTGAATTATACTTATGGAGTTGTGATTATTTATGGGAGAAGATAATACGAATAAAATGATTGATGATTTTATAAGTTACTATCATCGTTTTTGGGGTGAAATGAGAACTTTAGATAGAGATTTCAAAGCAGGATTTCCGTTTGAATTAAAAGGTTTAATTGACATTGGATATTATGAAAATCAGCCTATGTATGTAATAGCTGAGCAGATGAAATTATCAAGATCACAAATAACTTTTATCATAGAAGTGCTGGTTAAAAAAGGGATGGTAATGCGTGTTACTGATGAAAAAGATCGTAGAATAAATAGAGTTGTCCTCACCGCTGAGGGGCGGAAAATGAGGGAAAAATATTTAGAGGTTTTTAAAAAACATTGGAACCAAAAATTATCTTCATTAACAACTGAAGAATTTGAAGAACTTTATAAAAGTATAGAAACAATTAAAAAAGTTACTATAAAAATTATGGGGTCAAAAGATGAATGAAAAGGTAGATAATGAGTCAAATACGGGTTGGTGGACCTTAATACTCGTTTCTTTAGGTGTTTTTATTTTATCTATCGATATCAGTTTTTTGAATGTAGCGATTACAAATTTAGTTCATGATTTGCATACTAATTTTGTCTCTATACAAAATATAATTATTGTTTATACCTTGGTTTTAGCGAGTTTAACTCTCCTCTGCGGTGAGTTGCAGAAAGTTTTCGGCCGAAAGAGAACATTTCTTATAGGTGCTGTTATCTTTGGTATTGGAACTCTTATTGCTGCTTTAAGTATTAATAGTACGATGCTGCTTCTGGGCTGGTCTATATTAGAGGGTATCGGCGCTGCCTTAATGATGGTAAGTGCATCATCCATAGTGGTAGGTAGTTATTCAGGCGAGAGAAGAGCTTACGCTTTAGGCTTACTCAGCTCTATGTCAGCCGGTGCTGCAGTATTAGGGCCTTTTGTAGGCGGTTTTTTAACTACTTACTTCACCTGGCGTTATGCATTTGGATTAGAATTCGTTATAATCTTAATTATACTGTTATTCTCGAGATCAATAGTATCATTCCCTAAAACATTGACCTGGAGGGATATAAATATTGTTGGCGCTTTAAACTCAGCAATAGGAATACTCTTATTTGTTTATGGATTTATACTTCTTAACAACCCTACAACCCAATATTTATCACCTTATTTTATCATAACCGGAATTATTCTCCTTATAGTATTCTATCTTAACCAGAGAAATAGGATAAAGAATGATGAACATCCTCTAATCGATGTTAGAATCTTCCAAGATTATAGATTCGACTTAGGCAATATGACTAGAATTATAATTAGTTTAATAAGTGGTGGTATTATTTTTATTGTACCAGTATTTGTACAAACAGTATTAGGGTTCAGTGCCTTAACCACGGGCTTATTATTTGCAGCATTAGCTGCACCAAGGTTTATAATGGCTTATGCCACAGGTTTCCTTTCAAAAAGATTCCAACCACGCTACATCATATCCTTTGGATTCTTAATAGCTTTAATAGGATCTATTTACTTAATCAGTACATTCAGTACACATACTACTATATTACAGCTGGTATTAGGAATGGCTTCAATCGGATTTGGAGTGGGAATTATCTTCCCTTCCTCATCCTACCTTCTTTTCACTAACATTAGTCGCGATAAACAACCAGATGCATCAGCAGCAATGAATACTCTTAATAATCTATCCACATCCATGGGAACAGCCATATTAGGACTGATTTTACTGATGGGCACTTATAATGCTTTATCCGTCTTGAAATTAATTGGAGGCATAACTAACGCATTCTATGCAATAGCAATTATGTTATTCATTGGAATAATAATATCACAATTCATACCACCCTACAAACTAACTGATAACAAAACCTAATCTTCTCCCTTCACTCGCCCCTCTTGCTATCTCCATAAAACATGTCCCCAAAGTAGATTTTTAATTAAACATCCAGTGCAGGTTTGGCAATACCAATATTCACTCTTGCAGCTCAAAATGCCGTGACAAAAAGGGATTTAGGTGTGGTAACATCATCAACAATGTATTTCAGATTTCTGGGAGGATTAATTGGTTTAGCTGTTCTTGGAGCTATTTGTAAATATGACTCTGAAACTTAATTTAGAAAATGCCAGTGTACATATCTCATCATCCCTACTAGTCACAGCCATTCACAATGTATTCATTATAGCAGTAATAATGAACATAATTGGATTCGTACTATGCTTCTTCCTAAAAGATTTACATATGAGCAACGAAATGGATGAAGAAATAGGCTACGAAGATGCTCCAGGAGAAATTTAAATAGAAGAGAATTTTTATTTACTTGACTTAAGAACAATGAGTAATAAGTTTGAAAATGATAAAGAAAGAGGTAAATACATGCAGAATACAATAAAATGCTACAGATTTGTGCGAGATGACTTGTCCTCCGAAAATGGAGAATTGTCTTGGAAAATCGGAGAATGGAACAGAGTAAGTGGTAAAATTGTTTGCTGTTCTAATGGGCTTCATGCCGCATTGACGCCAAGAGATTCACTCAGAAATGTCTATGGACAAAGATGGTTCATTTCAGAGGCACGTGAAGAAATTGTTAAGCAAGATAATAAATTCGCTGCAAGTGAAATGAGGATAGTTGAAGAGATACCAAAAACAGTTCTTCAAAGATTTGCAATATGGTGTGCTTATGGTAGTCTAAAATACTACGAAAAGAAATATCCAAAAGACACGAGAGCAATTAATTGTATCCAAGCAGCCAAAGATTATCTTGATGGAAAAATCAAAGTGAATGAACTAATCAAAAAGCAAAAAACTGCCTACGGTGCTACGGGTGTTGCTAGTGGTGCTGCTGGTCGTGCTGTTGCAGCTGTTATTTCTGCTTCTATGTCTATTACTGCAGTTAATACTGCTAGTTGGGCTAATGCTGCCGCTGCCGCTGCTTATGCCACTCATACTGCGGCAGATGCTATTGATGCTTCTATGGCATCTGTTGATGCTCATGATGCTGCTCGAAATGTTGCTTCTGTTGCAGCAGCTGCTTTAACAGCCGATACTGCTGCTACCTTTGCCCATATAGCTGCTGGTGCTGGTGCTGCTGCCCATGCCGCTGCTGTTACTGCTGCCCACAATATTACCCCTGTAGATACGGCTGCTGATGCTTATTATTCTGCTTACGCAGCTTATTCCGCTCACTCTGCTGATGTTCACTCTGCTGCTCAGGATAAAAAGCTGTTAGAAATGATAGACCAGTATTTTGGGCACAATAAAAGTAAAAAAATTAAATAAAAATTAATTACAAAAATCAAGAAAATAACTATAAACTTTTTTGATTTTTATTTTTTAATCATTTGAGTTTATTTTTT